>OGZQ01000045.1_pt1 | contig 113509 bp, 90 predicted proteins | sample 1576841 | NCBI WGS metagenome assembly OGZQ01 (sample SAMEA3541527, study PRJEB24748) | human gut metagenome | biome: human gut; feature: human-associated habitat; material: faeces | place: China | collected 2012
TAGCAACTTTTTAAATGGAGGTAACGATATGTCCGATTTTGATTTATGTAAAGAAACTCTTGGAGGAAAAAGAATTATTTTTCTTGGCAGTTCAGTCACTTATGGAGCCTGTGCCATGGGGCAATCATTTATCGAGGATTTAGAAGAAAAAGATGGAATTATTGCCATAAAGGAAGCTGTAAGCGGAACGCTTCTTGTTGATGAGGATGTTGCTGATGGCAAATCGTACATTGCCCGACTAGCGACCATTGATACAAACATAAAAGCAGATGCATTTGTCTGCCAGCTGTCTACAAATGATGCCTCGCACAACAAGCCGCTTGGAATAATTTCTGATTCATATGCAAAGGAAAATTTTGATACTAAAACCATAGCAGGTGCTATTGAATTTATTATTGCATATGCAAAGCAGACCTGGCATTGCCCTGTAATTTTTTACACTGGAACTAAGTATGACAGTGATCTTTACAAAAAAATGGTTGAACTGCTGCTTTCAATACAAAAAAAATGGCAGATTGACGTGATTGATTTATGGAATGATATAGAAATGAATCAAGTTTCACCAGAAAACTACAAACGTTACATGTCTGACCCAATTCATCCATTAAGAGATGGTTATCGCGAATGGTGGCTTCCAAAATTTGAGGAAGGTATCACGCTTGCTTTGACTAAAAAGCATACAATTGACATCTCAAGTTTTGTTGAGAAAGCTAAGACTCTTGGCGTTCTTGGCGTAAAGGTTACTCAGCATAATGAGTTAAAAGCAGAGTGGTTAAGTGAAGGTGAATGCCGCAGAAATATTTATTCGGCAACAAAAAGTTTTACGTCTTGTGCGATGGGATTTGCCGTACAGGAAGGACTAATTTCGCTTGATGAAAAGCTTACCGATGCATTCGCAGACGATATTCCAGAAAATCCAGATGAGAATCTGAAAAAAGCGACAGTCCGTAATCTTTTGACGATGTGTCTTGGACAGGAATCTGGTCATTTAATGGGAGATCAGAGACCGCTCTATAAGGAAGACGATTGGGTTAAGATGGTTCTTTCTATTCCATTTGTCTATGAGCCTGGAACACATTTTGTCTACAATAATGTAGGTCCATATCTTGCAGGCATCCTTGTGCAGAGACGCTCTGGAACCGATCTTGTATCTTATCTTATGCCGCGACTTTTTAAACATCTTGAAATTAAGCGGCCAACCTGGGAAATTGATCCTCTTGGCAATACATTTGGTGCGGGCGGACTGTTCCTTACTCTTTCTGAGCTTCACAAATTTGGTCTGTTCTATTTGAATAAAGGAAAATGGAATGGAAAACAACTGTTAAATGCTGCATGGATCGAGGAAAGCACAAAGCCATCGGATACAGAACAGTATGGTTATCTGTTCTGGCGCGGAAAATATAATTCCTACCGTGCCGATGGCAAATATTCTCAGCTTTCTATTGTACTGCCTGATGCAGATGCTGTTGTATCACTTGTCGCAGAATGCCGCAATGGAGAAGAACTGACGCAGGCAATAAATGACCTTATCTGCGCACAATTATAATTCTGTTACTTATGATAGGGCTCATTTTTCTGAATGCGAAAGCAGCGATATATCTGCTCAAGTAAAATCACACGCATCATTTGATGTGGAAATGTCAGTGCCGAGAAGCTTAGCTTCTCATCGGCACGAGCAAGTACCTTTTTACTAAGACCAAGGGAGCCTCCAATCACAAAAACAAGATGTGACCGCCCTGCCACTGTAAGTTTTTCTAAATGCTTTGATAATGCAACTGAATCATACTGTTTTCCATCAATAGCTAACGCGATCACATATCCATCCTTCGGACAGCGGGCAAGCAAACGATCTCCTTCTTTATCTTTAATTTGCTCACAGAGAAGATCGCTTGCCTGATCCGGAGTTTTTTCATCCTCGACCTCAACAAGCTCAAGCTTCGTATACAGTCCGAGTCGCTTTGAATATTCCGCAATGGCCTGTTTCCAGTAGTTTTCCTTTAATTTTCCAACGGTTAATATCGTAATTTTCAACTTCTGTACCTTTCTTTCTGTCATGTTTTAATTGATGACCATGTTTTTGATTTGGTCTACATTCTGCTGTACTCTGCTTCATAGCATTCTTTCTGCGTCACAACAAAATCAAGTCGTCTGTCATGTGCTTCGCTTGGAATTGCATCGAAAAGCTGTTCCTCAAATGCATAGCCAACTGTAACTGCTTCCTTATACATTTGCAGGTAGCGGTCATAGTAACCGCCGCCGTAACCCATGCGCAGCCCATCTCGTGTGAATGCACATCCTGGTACAAGAATCAAGCTATTCTCGTCTGCCCGAACTACCTGGCAGTCTTTTTTTGGCTCTAAAATGCCATATGTCCCTTTTACACAATCATCTAATGACATAATACGGCAAAACACCATCTTGCCGCTTCCCTGCTCTCCATCCAAAAGGACTACCCTTGGAACAGCAACACATTTTTGTTCAGCAAGTGCATGCTCAATGACAGGCATTGTATCTGCCTCGCTGCGATATGACATATAGGCAAAGATCATGCTAGCATTTTTGTAAGCTTTTATGTCAAATAAATTTTTCGCAATCTGCGCGGATTTTTCCTGTCTATTCGTAATCTTTGCACGCTTTTTTAATGCAGATTTGCGAAATAAGCGTTTCTCCTCTTCTATCATCATATGAAGCTCCCTTTTCACGGGCAAAAACGCGCTGCAATCCACTCTGCTGCACGAATGCCATCCATCGCTGCTGATGTGATGCCGCCTGCATAGCCTGCTCCTTCACCGCACGGATATAGTCCACGCACATTGCTCTCTCCATTTTCATCACGTACCATACGAAGCGGTGATGAGGTACGACTCTCCACACCAAGCAAAAGCGCATCCTCTCTTGCAAAGCCATGAATTTTGCGGTCAAATGCTGGAATAGCTTCGCAAAGTGCCTCAGTAAGCGGCTTTGGAAGCACCTGATTTAAATCGGCAAATGCATATGCACCCTTTGTGCATGGCTTGACTTCTCCGAGGCCAGTTGAGATACGTCCTTCTTTAAAATCGCCAAACAGCTGAAGCGGAATTTTGCTGTTTCCTGCGCTGTATGCTGCCTGCTCAAGTCTTCGCTGGAAGGCTACGCCGCCCATATAAGACGCATCAGGAAAATCCTGCGGTGTAACAGTGACAATAAGCGCTGAATTTGCATTCTTGCTGTCACGCGCATGATAACTCATTCCATTTACAGCAAGACCACCCTTCTCACTTGATGCATTGACTACAAAGCCTCCTGGACACATACAAAAACTGTACACACCACGACCGTTTTCTGCCTGATGCGTCAGCTTATAACTGGCTGCTCCAAGTGACGAAACATGTGCGGCTCCATATTGTGAGAAATTGATCATCTCCTGCGGATGCTCAATACGCACACCGACAGCAAATGATTTAGGTTCCATATGAATATGCTTTCCAAGCATGGCAAATGTATCGCGCGCACTATGTCCTGTTGCAAGGACGAGTGTCTCACATGCAATATACTCGGTCTGATTGACCCATATTCCAGCTAGTGCGCCATCTCTTACATCAAGATCTGTCATACAGCTGTCAAAACGTACTTCTCCGCCATACTCTAGGATGCTCTTTCTCATACTTACAATTACATTCTTTAACACATCAGTTCCAATGTGAGGCTTTTGTTGATATAAAATTTCTTCCGGTGCACCGTGCTCAACAAAAATTTCTAACACCTTGCGATTTCTCATAAGCTTATCTTTGACAAGTGTGTTTAACTTTCCATCTGAGAATGTACCTGCGCCGCCTTCTCCAAATGAAACATTTGTCTTCTCATCAAGCTCTCCTGTTTCCCAGAAGTGCTCAACTTTTTTAGAACGATTATCTACATCAGCGCCTCGCTCCAAAAGAATAGGACGATATCCGTGTTGCGCGAGCAGATAGCCACAGAAAAGTCCTGCCGGTCCTGTTCCTATTATTACAGGGCGATGTTTTTGCTGCAGTACTCCTTCCTTTGGAAATGTATAGGTCTGCCCAGAGGCAATCACAATTGACGGATTATGCAGCTTTTTTACAATTGTCCGTTCATTGTCCACCTCTGCCTCGATAAGATAGACAAAGAAAAGCTCTGGCTTTTTTCTTGCATCAATAGACTGGCGCAGAATCTTCCAGCTCTTTAAATGACTGCGTGATATTTTAAGCTGCTTACATATTTTTTCTTCCAGCTCCTCTTTACTGTGACCGCATGGAAGCTTTAATGAATTGATCTGTATCATCTATTTTTCCTCTGTTTTCCAATTTTATTTGCCGCTGCTTTTCCGGCAAGTGTGCCTGTCGCCCATGCCCAGTGCAAATTGTAACCGCCGCAGATTCCATCCACATCAAGAACTTCTCCTGTCAAATATAACCCCGGCACATTCACACATTCCATTGTTGACGGATCAATTTCTCTAAGGTCAACGCCGCCAGCACATACCTGTGACTGACTTACTGGGTTAGTTTTCGTAATTGTAATGCGATATTCTTTTGCAAGCGCTGCCAGGTTATCGCAGTCTGCCAGCCTCATTGGTCTGTCAATTGCAATTCTTGCCTTTTTGCAAAGTGCATGTACAAGCTTTGAGTTCCATAATCCACAAAGCTGTCCCTGTGCACTTCGCTCTGTAAAGCCTGCACGCACACGAAGCTCCTCTAACAGCTCATTTCTTGTCATGGATGGCATAAAATCAATAACCGCTTCTGTCTTTTTCCTTTTTAACAATGAATATGATGCATAGCGGCTAACCTGAAAGACCGGGATTCCTGAAATACCATAATCTGTCAGTTGTACTTCTCCCTTATCCTTACTCATACACTTTCCATCAGAAATAAGTGACACAGCTGCCTGCACGCGCACACCGCTCCAAATCTTCCCAATCGGATCTTTTTCCTGAACAAGTGCCGTGAGCGCCGGAACTGTTGGCTGTACTTTTAAGCCAAGTGTACGGCAAAAACCTTGGGGATCGACAAGCTTTCCTTCCTTCATTCCGGCAAGACTTCCTGCCGCAATTATCAATACACGGCTCTCAAAATGCTCTCCCTGTGACGTAACGGCTATAAATTCGTTATTTTTATTTTTTACCTGCGTAACAGATGAATCTGTATGTATCACAATACCAAGCCGCTTTGCTTCCATCAAAAGACATTCTGCAACTGATGCTGCCTGTCCAGATGATGGATAATAATAGCCATCGCGTTCACTTGGCCAAATGCCAAGCTCCTTCAAATAGGTAATCGCAGCAGACGGCGGATACTGTGAAAGCACCTCTTCTGCCTGACTGATAAAGGCACTTCTATAACAGGAAAGTGCCATTTTTTCATTTGTATAATTACATTTTCCATTTCCTGTCGCCAAGATTTTTTTTGCCGGGCGATCCTGTGCCTCAAGAATATGCACCTTGCATCCGCCGCGGGCGGCATATATCGCAGCCGTCAATCCTGACGCGCCCGCTCCAATGACAAGCACCTGTGTTTTCATTAAAGTTTTCCTTTCCATGTACAAATGTATTTTGACTAGTTACATATTTCCTAATCCTAAGTGTACACCAGTCCATCTCAATAAGCTCACACCTAATACATCCTCGTATATCATCTTTTTCTTCCATTTGAGACGGATCTGATAAAAAAAGACGAAGTTCCTCTTCATTCATCCCTGCCAAACGTATATCCCAATATGGTTCTACAAAAAGCAGCTGCCCTGTATCGACACTGTACTCTTCCAGAAAAATATCCATCTGTGCATTCACGCGCACCTCACTCTCTGATTTTGGAGGCAAACGTATTAAAATTTCTTTTTGTTCTTTCTCTGCCAACATATTTTTTGCTGCATGCCTTGTTATAAAAAAGCTTGTCTGCTCAATCATTAGAAAGAATGCCGCAACAGAAAGAAAACGAATTGCATACTTCACACAAATACTCCTTTTGCCAAGTTTTATTTTTATGTAAAGTATGGATTCGTTTTCATTCATTTATTCCTATAAACTTACATCAGCCTGCATTTTTTTGCAATGCGAATCAACATGCTTCCCTTTGGCAGATCTCTCATGACGCTCTCGGTAAGAAGCTTACATTTAACTGCAACTGCAAAATACACAATGACTGCTACTGCTACAGATATCAGCATCGGAATTGCTTTTCCTAAAAACTGATGCAGCAGCTGATAACATCCAAAGCAGGCAATGCCCATAATTCCAGAGGCAGCTGCCGGCTTTACAAATAATGTAATCACATCTGGGCGATATTCCAAAATCTTGCTGATAGAATAGAAATTCAGGATTGTAATCGCAAGAGCATAAATCACATAGCTGATAATAACGCCGTAAATACCCATGTTAAATCCAAGGCAAAGAATTAATAATACCACAACATGAACTGCCATCGCAATCAGAGAGTGGCAAACTGGAAGATTCATTCTGTCAATTCCCTGAAGAATCGAGTTTGTGATAGTAGAAAATGAGAATGTGATAACGGCTGGGCAGACAACCTGAAGATAAGTGCTTGCTGCGCTTGTGTCACCAGAAAATAATGTTTTTATAATCGGATTTGCTAGTACAAGCAAACCAACGGCAGACGGAAATGCCAGTATCGAAATAAACCTAAGAATTGCATGAACTTTTGACTTTGCAGTCTGCTCATCTCCAAGAGCATATGCAGCTGTCAGTGTTGGAACAAGCGATACTGCCATTGCTGAGGAGATAGATACCGGAATATGAACTAAAAGCAGAGCCTTTGCATTATAGGCTCCCCACATGCTGTCCTTTACATCCTCCATGCCCTTTGAAGCCATAATGTTGTTAAACAAACTTCCATCTACCAGCTCAATCAAGTTATAAAGTGCAGTGCTTAAGATAACTGGAAGTGCAATAGAAAGCATAAGACGAAAAATATCGCCATACTCCTGCTGTGTTCCTGTCTTATCACGGCTAATATTAACTGCAAGAATTTTTCTGTATGCCACAAACAAAATAAAACAAAAGATCAAGCCTGCCAGTGCACCGGCGCCAGTTCCTATTGCACCGCCTGCTGCACCCCATGCGTAGCCTAAATCAGTCGTACCGCCTGCTGCATCCATTCCGTGACCAAAATCAAACAGAAAATATGCAAACACAACTGACATGATCGCATTGATCAATCCCTCTACAATCTGTGAAACTGCTGTTGGAAGTGTATTTTGAAGGCCCTGGAAGAAACCACGAAATACACCAAGAAGCGCCATAATCAAAATAGTCGGTGCCATAAAACGAAGCGCAATAGCCGCCAGCTCACTGTGGAAAAATACCCTTGTAAAAAACTGCGCACCAATTAATACAATCAAACCAAATGTCGTACCAATACCGATTGCAAATGCAATTGCACATATAAATACTCTCTTTACGTTGCGCCACTGACCCAATTGTGCCTTTGCAGAAACCATCTTTGACACGGCAAGCGGAAGACTGTATGAGGACAGCAGCAGCAAAATTGTGTAAACGCTGTACGCATACGAATAAAATCCGTTTCCCTTGTCTCCAATAATCGCCGTCATAGGAATACGATAAATCATTCCCATTACACGCACCAATATTGACGCAATCGCCAGAATACTTCCCTGTGCGATAAAATCATTTTTCTTTTTTTCCATTACAAAATCTTCCCTTTCCTGCCGCCAATCTTTCTTTTTGGCTTATCTGAGAATTGATAATCCGTTCAATATTTCTCTTTGGCGAGCCTCCATCTGCTCGCGTTCTTCTTCTTCCATATGGTCATAGCCAAACAGATGAAGCATACTATGTGCCACTAAAAAGCCCAGTTCGCGCTCTAATGAATGACCATAGCTTTCAGCCTGCTCATATACCTTGTCCACTGATATAATAATATCACCAAGCACAAGCTCTCCCGTTTCGAAATTAAAATAATCCTCTGACGCATCTTCCAGCGGATCAAAATTCGCCGGCTTATCATAATCGACCATCGGAAACGATAAGACATCTGTTGGGCGGTCAATTCCGCGGTATTCCTTATTGATCTTATGAATTTCCTCATTATTTGTCAATAGTACATTGACCTCTGCCTCATACGGGCACTTCTCATAATCCATGCAGCCCATAACAACACGTTCAATTAACGCCTTGTAGTCAAATGGCAGCTCCTTTGAAGCTTCATTCTCAATTGTAATTGTCATACTCTCTCCATCAGCCTCTTGGCTTTCTTGTTTTTTCTTCATGCTCTTTCGCACGCATTTTGCTGTTTTGCTTATTTTCATAATCTTCATAAGCTTTTACGATTTTCTGAACAAGCGGATGGCGAACAACATCGCGGTTATCAAGATAGACAAATCCGATATCATCCACATTCTTTAAAACCTTAATTGCCACATCAAGACCAGACGGTGTACCTGCCGGAAGGTCTTTTTGCGTCATATCTCCTGTGATAATGACTTTTGATCCAAAACCAATACGTGTCAAAAACATCTTCATCTGAGCAGGTGTCGTATTCTGTGCCTCATCCAGTATAATATAGGAGTTATCTAGTGTACGTCCTCTCATGTAAGCAAGCGGTGCTACTTCTATAAGGCCCTTCTCCTGATTGTTTATAAAGCTTTCTGCACCCATAATCTGATATAATGCGTCATATAACGGACGCAGGTAAGGATCTATTTTACTCTGCAGATCACCAGGCAAAAATCCCAGCTTCTCACCAGCCTCAATTGCCGGACGCGTCAGAATAATACGGCTGACCTCCTGCTTTTTAAATGCATCAATTGCCATCGCCATTGCCAGATATGTTTTTCCAGTTCCTGCCGGACCAACGCCAAACACAATCATTTTGCTTCGTATTTCGTCAACGTACTTCTTTTGTCCAACGGTCTTTGGCTTTACTGGCTTTCCAGAGATCGTACGGCAGATGATTTCCTTATCAATCTCAAGTACATCACTGCTTTTCTCGGAAAAAGACATTGAAATCGTATAATCAACATTCTGCTCAGTCACAGTGTTTCCTCTTCGTGACAATTCAAGCAACGTATCCACAACACTTCGCGCCTTACCAACTGCCTCTTCTGTTCCTGAAAGACGAATCGTTTCACCCCGGTTTACAAACGTTACACCAAAGGCACGTTCAATCTTTTTTATATTACAGTCAAACTGTCCAAATACATTCAGCTGATGGGCAGCCGGTATTTCCATAACTGCTTGCGCAACACTCATACATTAACCTCACTTGTTACTCTTGTTTTTGCAGTTCCTGCACTTGCGATTCCAGAGTACATTTCTCTGATGCGTTTGCTTCAAGAAGAAACTGCACATTCATTCGATAGTCTTTCGGACCACTTTCTATTGTAACATTATTTTCAATTATTTCCACCCCTAATTTTTCCAATTGAATAATAAATTCAAGATATTTTTGGTCTGCCTGTTTTTTAAGGCTCTCATCATCGTAGCAAACCGTCGCGTTTTCGTACTTCATAAGACAATATTCTTCGTTATAAAAGGGCAAGTAGAAATGTTCAAAAAGCTTCCATTGATGCTGCTCAATATACAATTCTTCCTGATCTGACGCCATAAGACTTTGCGGCAGACAAAAACGATGACCGAACAAAACAAGACCAGAATGCACCTGCTTTGACGTATAATGTCTTACAGTCTGACTTCGGGGTATTGTAATTTCAATATTCTCCTCATATTTAATCCACACATCAGCTGAGGCGTTTGTCTTCTCATACCCAACAATTTCCTGTGAATCATTGTAAATAGGAAGCAGTCCAGACACCAAAAGATCTCCTTTTTCGACTTGATCTCCCTTTTTGACAAGCGGCGTTCCCCGCCTTGTGATCATCCTCGCAATAATTCCACTTTTTGATGCCTTAAGACTGCATGGTGTTTGCTCCTTTTCTTTTGCTGAAGCAGTATTATTTTCTTCTATCTCTACAACAAGTCTCGTGCCTTCTAAACGAGCCGATACCCATGTAATATCATCAAACTCATTGCGAAGCCGCTTTTCCAGTCTGTCACAAGCCACACTTGAAATCTTCATACCTGGTTTGTAGCCCTCATTTTTGACAAACTGCAAAAGATAGCTGTCTGTGTAGCGCATATTTCCTGCAAAATCAATATCCCATACAAACAAGGACATAACATATAAAGCGGCAAATGCCAGTATGCCACAGCAAATTCCCACACGATTTTTTCTTGTTTTCTTCCATAAAAAATAAGGGCCTCGCTTTTCAAGAATACGGATAGAAACATCCGCCTTTGTACGCAGACAGCACAGTTTCAAGAAATCTTTCGCCTTCACATCTGCCTCTATACCTGATGATTTTCTGCGTACCTGATACAAAACTAAACCATGAAACGATACTATATTTAAAAAGCGTTCTGTTTCTGATCCGCTTATGCTGATCAAAACATGATTTGACCATCCATTTCTCAACTTCTCACCGCCATTTCAACCCTGCTTTTAAATGCTCATTCCTCGTAGCAGATTGATGTAATGCACCCCGTCACCTTAACCTCCTCTGATGCAAAGTAGGCCATTGCCAGGCAGCGCCCTGTTATTCTAATTCGATGTCTTCCTGTCTGGATACATATCTCATTTTCCTGACATGAAATAAGCTTTTTAAAATTTCTCACCTGCATTTCACTATTTCCTGACAACTGCGTCAGTTCTGCCCCCATCACTACATCTTTAGGCAAATGAAGGCAATCCACCACATGCTCTGCTCTTTGTTTTTTCACATCACGTCTTATCTGATACTTTTTCTGCTTTCGCATTCTTTTTTTCGTGTTTCGTTTCATGGCAATGACCTGTTTATTTGTTCTTACGCCAATCTATGCGCCCCACACATAATTTATGCCAGACTTGAACGGACAATATTTCCGAACCAAGCCTGGCATATTCATTATTTTAACTTACAGTTCTCTTATATAATCTGCTAACCAGAAAATCAATTCACCAATACGGTACAGCTCACTCTCACGGCTGATTTTGTGCCACTGTCTGCGATACTCATAGTACCAGATCTCAAAAGCCTCAGCAAGTGCTCTTTTATCTATACACGGATTTTGCTGTCCATCATGCACATTCTTAATCACGCCAAACATAGTATTGATCAGAATCTGACCTTCTGCCATATGAAGAATTGGAGCAATATACTTGCGTTTTCCTTCCTCAATTCCAACAAGAAGTGCAGATACCTTCGCCATGTCATTTCTAATTGCTTCGTTGCAAAATTCAATCTGCTTCTGTGAATTTTCGGTCTGTTCGTCATATTTCTCCCAAAAAGCAGTTACTTCTCTTTCTGCGACCTGATAACGGCAATTTTCCAGAATACGTACAAACTCTCCCCAATTCACAACTGCCTGATTGCTCATATGACTTATCACTTCAACAAGTGACGCAGAACGATCACCATATTCAATTACTGATATATCAGCATTTATCGCTGACTTTTCCGGAATATCGCTGTTCCAGCTAAATGCAGCTCCATAAACGATACCTACCATAGAAAGTTCTGGATGCTGGAAATGACCAAAATCACCCCAGTCAGTATTTAAAAGGCCTTCACCATCATACTTATGCGCAAATGCTGCCATCTGCTTGATATTTTCATAAGCATTATCTAACTGGTGAATTGCCTGATTCCATCCCTGAACACCTGGACACAGATATTGATGCGCACCATTCTCCCAAAGCTTTTTCACATTGATTTCTCGTGGTGTCGGACTATAATCCCAAGTCATGCAGATTACATCCTCTGGCAGTTCTTTAATAGCTTCAGGATGTGCAGCAATGATATCTCCCCAGAACATCGGACGCTTTCCAATTGCCTTCACATGCTCACATACGCGGTTAACCCACTGAACATACATTACATGAGAGCCAATTTCATCTGCTCTTTCTTTTCCTCTTCCTCTTCCAAGGTCAAAGGTTTCATCGCAGTTGATATTAAAAAGATTAGAACGAAACAGTGGACTATACTCATCAATTAAACGGCATACTAACTCATATGCTCTGTCATCTGTGCTGTTTAATGTATGATGGCACATGCGCTCATAAAATGAAAATGCTGTACCCTCTGCTTCTTCCACTTCTGAAAGCTCATGGAATGTTTTTGTACGAAGTACCTTATACAGATGACCAAATGTAGCAACAGAAGGAACAAGTTCAATATTTCTCTCTGCACAATATGCATCAAATTCAAGAATATCCTGCGCTGTAAGCGGTGTATCGTCTCTCCAAACCTCACTCAAACCATCAAATAAAAAGGTGTGCTCAATATAAAGATGCAGCTGATTAATCTTATAAAGACTACAGCGATCTGCCAGTTCCTTTAAATAGGCCATCTTTGGAATACGGCCTCTTGTTACATCCATAAACCAGCCACGCACGGAAAGTTCCGGATAATCCTCGATATACAAACATGGCAAAGAACTTCCATACTGAATAATAAGCTGGCGAAGCGTCTGAACACCATTAAAAAGACCTTCTTTTTCTGCTGCGCATACAGTTACACCCTCTGGTGTGATTTCCAGACGATATGCTTCTTTTTCCTTTTTATTTTCTCTTGTAATTCCTGCTTCCCCACTCATGCAAAGCACAATGCCCTTATGCGCACCTGATGTACGTCTGTCAATCAACAGTTCAATACCTGATGATTTTTTAAGCTGCTCTGCAAGCTGTGATGCATAAAAAAATACTTCTGATGGGCAGCTGCTGTCCATTGTAATTCTGCAATGGTAATCAAGAAGCAGTCTTCCCTCTCTTTCTTCGATATGCTGCGGTCTAGGCAGTATGCGTATCATTTCTTCTTCCTCCTTTTGCGTCCCTTACTATTATAATTAGCGACTGGTTACAGTGAATTTGTCTTCATCCATGTCATCAGTTCATCAATTGTTGTAAAAGCAAGTCCTGTTACTGTATCAGCACAGCCATAATAGATTGCAATTCTGCCTGTTGCAGAATCAGTAAGTGTTGCACATGGGAACACAACATTTGGAACATCACCTCTAAGCTCATAATCAGTTGCCGGTCCTAAAATATAATACTTGCTGCGATATTTTACCTTCCATGGCTGCTCAAGATCAAGAAGTGCACAGCCCATACGATATACAAAGCCGCTGCATGTTCTAAGAACGCCATGATAGATCAAAAGCCATCCTTCATCTGTCTCAATCGGAACTGGTCCTGGTCCGATCTTTACAGACTGCCATGCTGAAGCATCTCCTCCATATGTTCCCATCACGAAACGATGGCGGCCCCAATATTCAAGATCCGGGCTCTGACTATAGAAGATATCACCAAATGGTGTATGTCCTGTATCACTCGGACGAGACAGCATTGCAAATTTTCCATCAATCTTTCTTGGGAAGAGAACGCCATTGCGGTTGTATGGTAAAAATGCATTTTCAAGCTGTACGAAGGTCTTAAAATCAAATGTATATGCAACACCGATTGTCGGACCATGATAACCATTACACCAGGTAATATAGTAACGATCTTCAATAAAGCACACTCTTGGATCATAGCGATACTCTCTATTTAAAATCTCTGGATCAGCTCCCTCAAAACGAATCGGCTCATGATTGATCTCCCAGTGAATAGCATCTTTACTAAAGCCTGCATAGATATCCATGCTCACGCCAAGGCTGTCGCAGCGGAATACACCTGCAAATCCATCCTCAAACGGTACTACTGCACTGTTAAAGATACTGTTAGATGTTGGAATTGCGTATCTGTCAATAATCGGGTTTTCTGTGTAACGCCATACTGGGCGCGGGTAATCCTGTGGCTTTTCTTGCCACGGTATATTTGCTAATTCTTTTCCTATAATCTTTGCCATTTTTTCTTCCTTTCCAATCTTACTTATTTTTTATAATACTTTTCTTAGAAACGAACACGGTAGGTCTGAATCTCATATGGTTTAACTGTGATTTCAAATCCCTCTCCATCTGTTTCTATTGTTTGTTTTATCTCTTCCAGACAATTGCGGCTTTCTACTGAGGAGATCTTTTCTCCAAAGAAGATATGTGCCTTTGTCTTTGCATTTTCAGACTCATACAAACGCACAATAATGCCATCATCATCCTCTGCCATCTTTACTGTTTCAATGATAACATTTGACTTGTCCACCCATACAAAGCTATTCTGACATCCTGCATGTCCGCCATCTTCACTAAGAAGCGGCTGATTCAGTTTCATAGCCTCCTGTACTGTATTAGCCTGTCTCCAGCCTTCTGCATGAGGATATAATGCATAAGTAAATGTATGCTCTTCCTGATCTGCCGTTGGATTTGGCTCAATTCCTGACTTAATCAATGTCAGCGTCATAACGCCATCAAGTGCTGAATGACCATACTTGCAGTCATTTAACAAGCTGACACCATAATGTCCCTCTGACATATCCATCCACTTCTGTCCGCAGCTTTCAAAACGAGCTTCATCCCAGCTAGTGTTGCGATGAATCTTTCTTGTCAGATTTCCAAACTGAATATCAAATGCAGCTTCATCTGTATGAATATCAACCGGGAAGTGAACTTTAAGCAGATGCTGATGCTCCTTCCAGTCTACATAAGTATCAAAACGAATTACTGCGCTGTCTGCATAAAATGTAACCTTCTGACGAATTACTGATTTACTGATTCTTCTTTCAAGCACAGCGCAGACACAAACATCTCCAATGTCTGTCCACTCAAAGCTTGTAAGATCGGAAGCTTCCCATCCCTTTTCCGTATAGTACATATCAATATCCCAATTGTCAAAGTTCATTGGTTTATCCTCGTACATAACCATACGATTGCCCTTCTGGCCTTCTTTCAATACTTCACGCTCATTCTTCTTATCATACAAACGAGCAAGCATTCCATTCTCATCAAACACAACTGTGTAAAACGGTGTCTCAAGCTTTTTGTTTCCTGCTGTATTCTCAATTGAATACCACAATTTTGATATATCTTTTTCAATTTTCGCTTTTTTGTAAACACGGCTTCCTTTTGATGGCAGTTTCTTTAATGATACAACTGCACCATCATTTGTGTGCTGAACTGGATAGATGACACCGTCAGCATCCTCAAGCGCCTCTGCATCGCAGCCCTCTGGAAGACGTACCACATCATCGCGTGTAAAGCCAAGTGTATTGAATACGGTAATGCCATCGCCATCACCAGCAAGTGCCTTTGTGCGCTCACCGATCAGCTCATGTGCCTCACAAAGAAGCTCTTCATACTCCTTCTTTGATACCTCATAAACCTCATGAATGGCAGATCCTGGTAAAATATCGTGGAACTGATTTAGTAAAATAACCTTCCACATGCGCTCAAGCGTTTCCTTTGGATAAGAAATTCCCTTCTTCTTTGCAAGCAGCGATAACAGCTCTAAATCCATCATTGCAAGCTCGCTCTTTCTATTTCCCTTTTTATTTCTTCCCATAGATGTAAGGGTTCCTCTGTGATATTCAAAATACAGCTCACCCTCCCACTGTGGAAGACGCTTATGATTTCTGACACGCTCGTCAAGACGCTCAAAATACTCAACTGGACTTTCCTGTACTACCTTTGGAATGCCAGCTATTCCCTGTTCTAAACGAGAAGAACACTCTAACATTTGTCTTGTTGGACCGCCGCCTCCATCGCCATAGCCATAGCATATCAGCACTTCATTATTAAGATCCTTATTCTGGTAGCGTTCCCACGCACCGATAACGGCATCTGCATCAAGCATACCATTGTACGTTGTAAAATGAGTATTTTTAATATCCTGTCCGACACCAGGAGTTGTAATCAAATGGGTCAGGATACCTGTTCCATCAATTCCTTTCCATAAAAAGGTATCGTTAGGGAATTTATCAATCTGATTCCATGCAAGCTTTGTTGTCATAAAATACTCAATTCCACATTCCTTCATAATCTGCGGAAGAGCACCGCTGTATCCAAACACATCTGGCAGCCACAAAATCTTGCTGTCAATGCCAAATTCTTCCGTAAAGAACTGTTTTCCGTAAAGAAACTGTCTGACAAGTGATTCTCCAGATGTCAAATTGCAGTCAGCCTCCAGCCACATTCCGCCTTCTGGAATCCATCTGCCTTCCTTTACACGCTCCTTTACCTTTTCATAAACCTCAGGATAACGTTCCTTTAAGAACACATAAAGCTGCGGCTGACTTGACATGAATTTGTAATTCGGATACTCCTCCATCAGCTTTAACACTGTAGAAAAGCTTCTTGCTGTCTTTTCTCTTGTCTGAGATACTGTCCACCACCATGCAACATCAATATGTGTATGACCAATACTAGATGCTATAATATCATCATGACCAGACAATTCAGGATTCTTGTATAAATGCTCATTTATGTATTCTTGCGCTGCTGCAACAGATTCATCAAACTTTGGAGAATGCGGTGTACGAAGATCCAGCAAATTCAATGCACCATTTAATGCTTCAACAATAAGGCTTTTTGTACGTCCCTGCATCATTCTATTGTAATGATATGCATCTGCCGGTGCCTTCAAATCATAATAAAGCTTTAATAAAGCAAGATCTGTCTCTGACGCTGTTACCATCAGAGAAAACTCATTATGAAGTATTCCTGTATAAGCCTGCAGATCAAGCGTATACGTCTCTCCTGCTTTGGCGCAGTCTGTAAGTCGAACCTCCCTATGGTTCATATCCTGCCCCTGCGTCACTTTTCCATTTACAAACAGTAAAAACTGCGGATTGCGTCCGTCATCCCATTCCTCGATTTGTGTATGAATTTTTAAGAAAATACACTTTCCATCCATCGACTGTGGAACTGTAAATTGAGAACGAAACCAATAATATGTATCCTTACCGTACCATCTATCCTTTACACTGTCAAAGTTTTCCCACGGTGTCTCATCATTATCCGCTTCACATGGACGCATAAAAAGCTTCTTTTTTATCTTCCACTTTGTAATATCAATATGCTGGCGATCAATAAGCGGTCTTAGTTCATTAAGAATTACCCAGACACGCTCATCCAAATATCTCATGCAGTATACCATTCCTTTCTATAATCGTTATCGTTTCGCAATGTTAACAGTTGTTAATTCTGTTATCAAAATATGTTTCTTTGCTTCTTAACATATTGCGAAGATTGTTTCTTTATATTTCATATAATAGTATAGGTTTTTTCATATGTCAAGGCTTTTTTTGTTGATTTTATATATATTTGCGTAACAGTGCTATAACACAAGTGTATTCTTTCTTTTAACAATATGTTACTTTGGATTTTATATTAAAAGCAGGGTAAACTAACAATTTACCCTGCCTTTCTTGTTTTTGTTAAAGTGTGATTGTCTGTCTGTCCCAGATCTTTCCCTGATCCATCAAAAGAATTTCAAATTCGCCAGGTTCCACAACCTGTTTCATCTGAAGATTCCATATCGTAAAGGCATTCCTATCAAGCAAAATTGAAATCTGCTTTGTCTGTCCTGCCTTTAGACTTGTCTTTGTAAATCCCTTCAATTCACGTACACGCCGTACAGTGCTTGCTGCAATATCACGCACATAAAGCTGCGGAACTGCAAAATCATCTGCATCTGACTTATTTGACACAGAAAATGTAATCTTATATGCAAAGCTGCCATTATCTATTTCTTTTTGCAGTGTCATATTTTCATACGAAAGCTGACCATAGCCAAATCCCTCGCCAAATTCATACAGCGCGTGATCTTCTTCATCCCAATATTTCATCGCCTCATATGAGCGTTTTGGATTGTAATAAACAGGCAGCTGACCTACATGAGCCGGTATGGAAATCGGAAGACGTCCAGACGGACTTTCCTGTCCATAAAGAAGCTGCGCTAATGCAAGTCCACCATATGGGCCAGGATAAAAGCTGTAAAGAAGCGCATCTGTCTTCAATGCAATCTTTGAGATAGCATATGGTCTTCCGGCAACTACAATGCTAACCAGCGGTTTCTTTGATTCTCTCACAAACAAAAACCAGTCTAGCTGATCACCCGGAAGAGAAAGTGTACTGCTGTCCATACCCTCTCCGCAGTCCATAGCCCACGCTTCTTTATTTTTGCGGACTAAATCACTATCAATAGATATATCTTTTTGTGTGCCCTGTACAACAGCCGCTCCATTGTTATCAAACAATGCTCCGCCAAATCGGCTTGATGAACCGCCAATTGCCAGAATCACCACATCTGCCCAGTCTATAAGTTCTTGAACTTCTTTTTTCTTTTCTTCTGTCAGAGCTGTATAGCTGCAGGTTTTAATTATTCTGTCGCCTGCAAGATATTCTAATCCCTTTAAAAGTGTAAAGCTGTTTTCATCGCTTACCGGAGGCGTATAATCGCCAAGCATTCGATAGATATCATCTGCACTCGGTCCAAGAACAAGAATCTTTTGATCCGAAGTCTTCAGCGGAAGCACATTCTTATTTTTTAACATTACAACAGATTCTCTTGCCAGCTGTAAACTCTGTGGGTACTTTTCCATCGTATAGTTCTCTTCTTTAGAATCCTCCGGCAGATATGGATGTTCAAAAAGCCCCTGCTCAAATTTTAATGTCAGAACCCTTTTCACAGCCTCATCTAAAAGTGCCTCATCTAAAAGTCCGTCCTTAACAGCATCTTCAAGATATGGAAAAACATTATCCCACAAGCTTACATCGACACCTGCAGAAAGTGCCAGTGCTGCTGCATGCTGCTCATCTCCAACTGCCTCCTGCAAACGATCCAATGCGACACCATCTGCCATGACGATTCCATCAAAGCCAAATTCATCACGAAGAATTTCTGTCAATAAATGATGATTCATATGACAGTAAACACCATCAATTTCATTGTATGCTGCCATAACACCTTTAACACCAGCCTCGCAGCATGCCTTCGCTGCCGGAAGATGAATCTCACGCAGTTCCCTCTCTCCAATGCGTGCTGCGCTGGCATTGACGCCTCCTGTTGTCTCTCCCTGCGCACAAAAATGCTTTGCCACCATTGCAACACCTTCTGACTGTGTGCCCTCTACTGCTGCTTTTGCAAAACAGCTGCACAGATATGGATCCTCGCCAAAACATTCCTCTGTGCGTCCCCATCTGGGATCTCTTGCTACATCAAGTGCCGAAACAAGAGACAAATTAACACCCATCTGTTTTAACTGATGCGCACAAACACTCACTGCCTCTTTATAAAGCTTAGGATCAAACGTAGCTCCTGCTGCCAGATTAACAGGCAGCAAATATCCATCAAGTGCCTGATGGCCATGTGGACACTCTGAGCTTAGTAAAAGCGGAATGCCAAGACGTGAATGTTCCAGACAGCAGCGCTGCAGCAAATTATAGCCTTTTATGGCATATTCTTTTGAGAGACCGTTTTCTGTTGTCTTTGCTGACCATGGATCTGCACGATACAATCCATACACAACACCAAGTCCGCCAAAATATTTAGCTTCCTCAATGGTTTCTTTTGTAAGCGTTATCTCATCGCCTTTTCTTTCATATGCACGAAATCCATACAGGCGCTGATTCAGCTGTCCTACCTTCTCACGAAGCGTCATGTGTGACAACAGATCATTTACACGCTCTTGTGTCGGAAGTGACGCATTCTTATAACGAAACATCTGTGTTTTTTGCTCTTCTTTTTGAATCTCACCCATAGCTTGATGCTCCTATCACAATGATTTTTAATCGCGATTTGTCAGTCCACAATACTCCATTGCATATAATGCAAATAATGAATTTGCCCATGCAAACCACTCTCTTGTAAATGCTGTTGGATCATTGCTGTTAAATCCTTCATGCATAAGGCGTGTTCCTGCATCAGTCGCAAGAAGCGTCTGCATAAGACCTGTCTTCTCTCCTTCATCATTTGATGTAAGTCCCTGCATTGCAAGCGCAATGTGCCAGATGTAACCAGAAGGTGTATGCGGACTTCCCACTCCCTTTGCCGCACTTCCTTCATAATAAAATGGATTTTTACTGCTTAATACCCACTTTCTTGTATTCTGATAGCGCTCATCGCTTGCATCGCACCAGCCAAGCCATGGCATAGACAACAGATTCGGCACGTTTGCATCATCCATCCAAACATCATTGCCATATCCATCTGTCTCGTAAACGTATGTTTCTCCAATACCCTCAAGATTACGTACTGCATAGGAATCAATACCCATTTCAATCTCTTTTTTGAGCGTCAGAGCTTCTTGTGCCATCTCTTCATCATGAAATTTGTCTGCTGCATATTCTGCCAGATAGCCAAGAACAACACTTGCAAACATATTAGATGGCACAAGATAACCATAACGGCAGGCATCATCACTTGGACGAAAGCCAGACCATGTCATACCAGTGTAAGCAGTAGGCTCGCCTTTTCCATCATTTGAGAGAGTATCCGTTGGCGGACAGTTTATTCTTCTAAAATAGTAAGAAGATTCGTTATCGTGATGCTGCTCAGTCTTCCATGTATCTAAAATGCGGCGAAATGCTTTCTTTACCTCTGGTGAAAAAACAGTTTCATCGCCTGTTGCCTCGTAATAACTATTAAGCAGCCACAATGGATAACAAAGAGAATCAACCTCATATTTTCTCTCCCACTCCCAATCATTAGACTCAGTATCGTCCTTCTCCCAACAATGACCATTTTCCTCTTCATTAAAGGCATTTGCATAAGGATCGATTGTAATATAACGCATCTGTCTTTGAATCAATCCTGCAATCATATGTCTGATCTGCAAAAACTCTTTTGCGAATGGCAGATAATGTACAACCTGTGCAGATGAATCTCTAAGCCACATTGCCTCAATATCACCTGTAAATACATACGTTTCTCCATTTTCAAGCAGTTTGGTTGTGGTATCCGCTGTACTCACAAAACATTTCTGAAACATTTCCTCAAAAATTTCCTGCTGCTCCTTTGTAAAACCCTTCTCACATAAAACTTCTTTTCCTTCCTGCGCAAGTTTTTTTGCCAGAACTGAAATTTCTTCTCCCAGCTGAATCTTCTGTGTTAACATTTTTATACGTTTCTCCTTTCGCTTCCAAATAAATTGCAATGTTTTATTAAATAATTGCTATTTATGGAGAGTATAACAAGTTTTTTCCTGTTATGCAACAACATTTTGTTCATTTTATTTGCTTTTTTTTATTATTTTAATGTACTTTGTTTACAAAATGTTACCAAAGCAGTTGAATTTTTTTTGAAAATGAATTACAATAACATACAAGAGTTATATAATCTTTTTAATTCCTGTTTATTAGCTTTAATGTTTCACGTTATATAAAAACAAAGAAAGGATTATTTATATGAAAAAAGTTACTTATCAGCAAGTTGCCGATGCACTTAATATTTCAAGAGTAACGGTATGGAAAGCTGTCAATGATAAACCAGGCATTGCTCCTGATACAAAACGCAGCATTCTGCAAAAAGCCGTTGAGATGGGATACCCTATTTCGATAGCCGATTCAAAGAATATTAACGTTGTGACTGCGCCGCCAAAAGCATCCTCACCTAGTATCAAAAACTGTAACGTGGCCGTTGTAGTATCACGACCAGAAACATCTACTTTCTGGATGAACATTATTCACCATCAGGCTATAGCGCTTGCAAGCCATGAAGTCAACATGATGTACGTCTATCTTCCACCAACCTACAGTGATGACTTTACACTGCCAAACTGCCTGACTGACAGTTCTGTAAGCGGTATTATCGTAATGAACATTTATGATCCAAGGTTGTTTCTGGCATTAAACAATCTTGAACTTCCAAAGGTATTTCTTGACTGCCCGACGAACACTAGCTTTTCATCATTAAATGGAGATCTTTTTCTGATCGAAGGACGTGCCAACACTGAAGAAATTGTAGAACGAATGATTGCATCTGAAAAAAAGAGAATCCGTTTTATCGGAGATATCGCCTATGCTCAGACAAACAAAGAGCGCTACCTAGGCTATCTTAAAGCCATGCAGCGCCACCAGCTTTTTATAAATGAATCTGAAAATCTTACACAGTCAATGGGACTTGACCAGTACAAGCCTCTTGTTTATGAATATTTGGATCACATTGCAGCAAGCTCTGATGCCATTGTATGCGTAAATGACCACATTGCCTCTCTTGTTCTTTCATATTGTCAGGAACATAATATTCGTGTTCCTGATGATTTATATGTTTCCGGCTTTGATGATAATCACGAATTTAATAACAGAATTACACTTACAAGTGTACACGTAAACACAGAGCACATCGGAACGCACTTGGCAAACCGCATAGTCTATCGTTTGATGCACCCTGAAGACGACTATGAATATACATATATTCGCAGCCGCACCATTTACAGAGAATCTACGAACGATTAAAAAAGAGGCAGGCTGCGCTTTGCAGCCTGCACTTTTATTTTTTACTTTCCTGCTCGATTTCTCTCACGAAGCTTGATAATCTCCAAAATTGCATCTACGGTACCCTCTGGTCCAAGTACGCTGCTGTTTAAACAGACATCATAGCTTCTGGCATCGCCCCACTTCTTACTTGTATAATAATTGTAATAGTTGGAACGCTTCTTATCTGTCTTAACAATGATATCCTTTGCCTTTTCTGGTGTCTTATCATACAGCTTAGAAATGTACTTGATCTTCTCATCCATGTTGCCGGAGATAAATACGCTTAACACATTTGGATACTCTGCCAGTGCATAATCTGCACAGCGTCCTACAATTACACAGCTCTCTGTGTCAGCTAAATGCTTGATTGTATCAAACTGTGCCAGAAAAACCTTGTGATTTAACGGCATATCAATAAATGATGATGTAGAATATCCCATTGAATAGCTGTCCATTACAAGAGAATAAAGAAAACTGCTGGTTGGCTTCTCATCGTGACTCTCAAAAATTTCCTCGCACAGTCCGCTCTTCTTCGCCGCCAGTGTCAGCAATTCCTTATCGTAACACTTAATATTCAATTTTTCTGCAAGACGATTTCCGATCAATCTTCCGCCGCTTCCGCACTCTCTGCCTATTGTGATCACTAAATTACCTGTCATAATGCTCACTCCTTTCAACTTTCAAAATCTTATGATGGTATTATACAATATTTCAGATTAAAATGCAACTTTTTTCGTACAATTCTTTTAAGTGCGTATCACTCTGCAAAAAAGCCATTAAGATAATCAAATGTTTTCTCAAAGCATCTCCATATGTTTGTCTTCTGCGCAATCAAGTAGCAGATTTGAGCAAGTACTACACCTCCAACAACATCCACAATCACATGTTGTCTTGTAGTAAGTGTTGAGACAAATACTGCCACGGCAATCAAAAAAGACATCACCTTATACCATTTTGGAATTTTTCTGTCACTTATAATACCTATAAAGCAAAACCAACTGACAAGGCAGTGAATGGATGGAAAAAGATTTGTTGGCGCATCGATTTTGTAGAGAAAGCGAATGGCATCATAAAAAATCCCCTCACCTTCTACAGCAGTACGTACCAGTGTAGTCGGATAACATAGAAAAAACACAAGACACACAATTCGTGATAAAAAATCTGCGACAAAAAAACGGTAGGCATACTCTCTGCTTCTTCTGTAAATCAAAATATAATTGATAATCCAAAAAATATAGCAGCCAAAGTAAATCACTATTGTCCACGAGATCAGTGGAATCTGCTTATCAAGTGGAATTGCAAGACTATGAAGATTCCAGTTTCGTGTAAGCGCATTGCAGCCGCTATATACAACAAAATTGCACAGCAATGCCATAATAAGCGGTACAAGTCCCCACGGTGAAAAGATTTTTGCAATTATTTTCTTCATACTTTTTTATCCTTTTATTTTTATCCTGCGGATGATTGGCGAAGCTTTTTCAGAAGATCTTCAAAATAATCAGGAAGCGGTGCCTGAAACTCCATATATTCCCCTGTAGACGGATGAATAAAACCTAACACATACGCATGCAGTGTCTGACCCTGAAGCTGATATGGGCATTTTGCAGGCCCGTAAAGAGCATCTCCCAACAATGGGTGACCAATAGATGCCATATGGACTCTAATCTGATGTGTACGGCCAGTCTCAAGGCGGCACTCTATCCATGTAAAGCGCCCAAATCTCTCCAGTACCTTATAGTGCGTTACTGCATTTTTTCCATTTTTATGATTGATTGCCATGCGCTTTCTATTATTTGGATCACGGCCAATCGGTGCGTCAATCACTCCCTCGTCTTCTTTTAAATTGCCGTGGACAATGGCATAGTAACGTCTTGTGATTGAATGCTCCTTTAGCTGCGCTGCAATGCAGTTGTGCGATGCATCGTTTTTACAGGCAATTATAACACCTGTCGTATCCATATCAATTCTGTGAACGATTCCAGGACGAATCACTCCATTGATTCCTGAAAGACTGTCTTTACAGTGATACAGAAGTGCATTCACGATTGTACCAGATGTATGACCCGCCGCTGGATGCACCACCATACCCTTCGGCTTATTAATTAAAATGACATCGTCATCTTCATACAAAATATCAAGAGGTATATCCTCTGCAACTACCTCAAGCGGCTGCGGCTCTGGAAGCGTAACAGCAATTTCATCATTCTCCTTCAGCTTTATTCCACTTTTTTTAACAGAAATACCATTTATTGATACATTTCCCTGGTCAATCAGCTTTTGCAGAAAAGAACGTGTATATTCCTCATACTGATCTGCCAGGAAACGATCCAGACGAGTATTGTCCTGCTCACTTCCTACAATCAGAAGTTCACTCATGTTTTTTTCCTGCCTTTCCTGATGGTTTTAAAAATGAAAAGTCATCATCCTGATAGCAGAAAAAGAGCGCGATTAAGAGAATGACTGTTGACACAGTAATATAGCAGTCTGCCACATTAAATACTGGGAAATTGATTGGCACAAAATAAATCATATCAACTACATAGCCTCTGAATATGCGGTCAATCAGATTTCCAAGTGCTCCTGCCGTGTACGTAACACAAAGCATTCTAAGAATACGATATGACTTTTGATTAAGCAGCCGTACATAGCAGTATGCAAATACAGCAATCATCACAGCTGTGATCAAAAAGAAAAAAATCTTTTTATTTTGGAAAATGCCAAATGCTGCACCTCTGTTCTCTACATAGGTCAATGTAAGCACGCCTGGAATTACCACAATGTCATGTACCTTAAGCACAGACACGGTTAATGCCTTTGTGATCTGATCAAGTACAATAAGCAGCGTACATAAAAGGGCTGCAAAACCAGCTCGTTTCTTTTTCATGTACTCACCTCACGCATCCTGACACACAAAGTCAAGTGCCTCGCGCATCTCATCCATTGTAACAGTCTTATCAACAACGGCCTCTCCAAGAGACTTTAACAAAATAAAACGTATCTGATTGCCCTGCATCTTTTTGTCACTTTTTGTTGCTGCAAGTGCTGCCTCTTTATCCACACCAGTCACTGTTATTGGAAGCTTAAATGATGTGAACGCATCAAGTACAGTCTGAAGCTCATCTTTTGTAAGATAACCCCGCTTCATACTAATATAAGCTGCGGCTGCTGCACCAATTGAAACGCACTCACCATGATACAATTCTCCTGCCTTTTGCTTTTCAATTGCATGACCAAGTGTATGACCAAAATTTAAAAGACTGCGGATTCCCTGCTCGGTCGGATCCTCCTCTACTACCTCTCCTTTAATACTGCAGTTATGATAATCCATCTCAATCAATGTCTCATTATCCTGGCTACAGATTTTTTCATGGTTTATTTTCAGCCAGTCAAAAAACTTTTTATCGCGAATCAGACCATGCTTTACAACTTCACCCATTCCAGAAAGATAATCTCTTTCATCCATCGTAGATAATGTGGAAACATTCATATATACAAGCTTTGGCATGCAGAATGCACCAACCATATTTTTATAACCATCAAAATCAACGCCTGTCTTTCCTCCGACACTGCTGTCTGACTGAGAAAGAAGTGTTGTTGGAATCTGTATAAATGAGATTCCTCTTAAATATGTTGCCGCTGCAAATCCGGTAATATCACCTACAACACCGCCGCCAAGCGCTGCCAAATAATCCTTACGGTCAAAATGAGATTCTATCAGCTCTTTATAAATGTCGCGAACTACATCAAGTGTCTTATGAAGCTCTCCTGCCGGAAACTGGAAGGAAATCACCTTCGCAGATACAGGCTCTAACACCTTTCGTACCTTTTCCCCATATAAATGGCTAGTGTTGGAATCCATTACGATGCAGACCTTTCTCCCCTCAAGACCGATCTGCTTTACCTTTTCTGCCAGTTTTTCAAACGCCGTCTCAAAGACGATCTCGTAAATCGGCTCATGTGCCTGATTATTGATCATTAAACTTTTTGACATTGTACTCCTCTCTTTCTTATACAAAAACTTCTACTGATGCCATAAGTCTTCCTTTTTTGGTAACGGCAGAGGTTCCCTTATAGCGAAACTTTCCAAGACCACGCACAGAGATCAGATCATTTTCCTTTAAATTATAAGCATTTGATGTAATCACTTTTCCGTTTACCTGTACCTTCTCCTCACTTATATAACCAGTCAGCTTACTTCTTGACTGAGAAAATGCCAGTCCAATCACTGCATCAAGACGTACAGATGCGATGCTTCCCATGACCTCCTTCACCTGCGGCTTATAGTCAAACTCCTGCCAGTCAATCTGCCTGCACATAACACTTGTATGACGGATTCTGGTCAAATTTTCACAAATGTAATCTGCAATCGACTCTGATACAATAAGATATGCCTGCTTATCCTGCACGATTATATCGCCTGTTTTTGTTCTTGAAATGCCAAGATTCATAAGTGCACCCAGATAGTCTCTGTGTGTCAGTTCTTCTGAAAACTTCTTCATTAAAGGCTGAACCGATAATAAAGAGATAGGAGCCGGGTATTCCTCCCCAACTCCTACTGGCTTGTAAAATATAATCTTTCGTTCTGCAAGTTCATAGCCACCACACATCTCCATAGAAACAGGCGGAAGCTTATCCTTTGAGAAAGCCAAAAACAGATTCTGCTCATTGAGCGTCAGAAAGTCGCTGCCCATAGGGTATCCTCTTCTGTCGCATGCCTCTGCCAAATCCAGCAGATGACTGCAAATCATCTGTTCTTCTTTGTTCATCTCATCACACCTTCAGACTATAAGAGCTGATATCGGTTGAATCATCGTCACCAAGAAGCTCAGTGAAATCACCAGAAAGCTCTACATTGCTTGGTGTTGCAATGATGATCTTTTTGGAAATCTTCTGCAGATTGCCGCCCATTGTAAAGCATGCACCAGATGTAAAGTCAATTACACGCTGTGCGGTATCAAAGTTCATTGCTTCCATATTAAGCACTACGGTCTTTCCTGAAAGCAGGATCTCAGCGATATCCTTAGTATCGTTGTACTCCTTTGGAATGATCATACATACTTCTGACTGTTTCATAACACCATTCATAGAAACCACCTTGCTTGAGGTATTTTTTGCTGACTTCTTGCGGAAGGTTGCTGTAGAAGAAGCTGGTGCAGACTCTGTCTTTGGAGTCTCCTGATCAGCCTTCTTTTCCTCAGCTGCGCTAGCTGCGGTTTCTTCCTCCTCTTCTTCGTTTTCTTCTGTCATATCCATATCGTCATAATCTCCATCGTACTCGTCGGTGGTAGAAAAATTCATCTTATTTAAAAAACCGTCTAAAAAACCCATTACTGTTCTCCTTCTTGTGTTATCGTGAACCAAATATGCCAGTTCCTACCCGGACAATCGTTGCACCCTCTTCAACAGCTACAACATAATCTCCAGTCATACCCATAGATAGCTCTCTCATTGATATATTATCAATGTTTTTACTCTGAATGTCAACTGCTAATTCATATAATTTTTTAAAATATTTACGATTATCCTCCGCGTTCTCTACAAAAGGAGCACTTGTCATTAAACCTTTCACACGGATTCCAGGCATCTTGGAAATTTCTCTGCAGGCATCCTCTGTTTCTTCTGTAAAAAAGCCAAACTTGCTTTCCTCTCTTGCTACATTAACCTCTAAAAGCACTGGAATCTCAATTGATTGTTTTTGTGCCTCATCTGAGATTTGCTTTGCCAGACGAATACTGTCCACAGAATGAATCAATTCAACCTTTCCTGCGATATATTTTACCTTGTTTCGCTGCAGATGACCAATCATATGCCATTTTATATTGTCTGGAAGCACTTCCATTTTATCACACATTTCCTGAACCTTGTTTTCCCCGAAGGTATCCTGACCAGCTTCGATTGCCTCCTCAATTAAAGAAATCGGCTTTGTCTTGCTGACAGCAACAAGACGCACATCTTTGGGATCTCTTCCAACTCTTTTACATGCTGATTCTATATTAGCTTTTACCTGCTCTAGGTTTTCACTTACCATTTTCAATTTCTCCTTTTAATAGATGATCTGGTTTTCGGTTACAAGACCTGCATTTAAAATAATGCGATCGTAGGCGGACAATCCGTAGTAGGTACCCGTATTAATAATATAGTAGTTATGATCGCTCGTCTCACTTAAAATATCAATCTGGCGGAAAATACAATATCCTCTGTTTACACTGTACACACCAGTAAGCGGTGCTGACACAGCAATCAAATGGCGATTTGTTGGATCAGTTGTAATTGTTTCAGATGTGCCATCCTCACTTTTTTCTACACTAGCACCAATCAGATAATCCTCCGTCGTAAGTCCAGATGCAGAAATATAATAGCTGTTTCCCTGCTTTGCATAAATAGAAACTTTTGTAAATACAGCCTTTGCACTGCCGTCAGACTGAATTACTTCCTTATATACACCTACACCTTTTTCTTCTGAATTGATAACATATTGTTCTGGCACAACAAGAAAATCCTTGCTAAGCACTGCTGACTTTGGAATCTTGTAGCCTTTAATATCATCCTCTGCAATCTTAAAATCAAGATAACGCTCCGTCAGATAGCTTGAACCATATTTATTTAATGAAACTGTTGCCATTGAAGTGCCATCAGATGCAGTGTGAAGATAAAAGCTTCCATTTACTGTTACACCAATTGATGTTAATTTAATAGAAAGATATTTTTTATTTCTATAACGGACAGCATCAGTGTCGCTTATTGGAAATGTAATGCAAAAAGAATCATCAGAAACAAGCTTATAGGCAAAATCGCCTTTCTTTCGCTGTTCTCCATTTGCGTACACCTTCATAGAATATGACTCTTCATCGAAACATGAACGCGTCACATCTTCTGGTGTATATCCATCATATGTATCTGTTCTAAATAACACATAACCACTTTGATCGCTCTTGACACAGTATGCATCTTCTGATGAAAAGCTGTCAAGTGCATCAGATGCTACCATCAAATATGCATCCAGAACGGAAACTTCCAAATCATTTTTGTCCTGATAAGCTAGTGAAAAATTAGAATCAAGATCATGCCGCGCTGCCTTTTCAAGCTTTGTTTTTAACGTACTGATACTTGAGGTGCTTAGTATCTGCGCACTGCTGTATTCCTTTAAAAGTGCATCAGTAATTGCACTGATATCCTGAGTCGTGTAAATTGTGCTTCCAAGCGCTGTCTTTAGTCCTTCGCGAACAGAATAGTTTACATAAGCATCATTTTTCAGTGTAACAATCTGCTCATCTCTTGTGATAAAGCCTTTGTAGTCAGTTGCTATTGAGTAGAGTGCTTTTTCCTGAACCTCAAAAATACTTATTTTTTCTTTTGTAAAGAAAAAATAAAGCTGAACTGCCAAATAGATGAAAATAAAAAGGAAAAGGAATCCTATTACACTGCCATGCCACCGGTTTTTGTAATGGATCACCTTATTGTTTTTGTCTGCCATCCAGTTTCCTGCCTTTCTCTTCCGGTACACCTGTACCGGACATAGCTATTATTATAGCATTTTTCTTAAAAAAAGAAATAGTTTTTTTAAAGATGTATAAAATACTTCTGTTATGAAAAAATAATAGCGTATAACAAAGCCATTTTTGGCAGAATGAGAGGTTGCTATGAGTTCAAAAGTATGGGATTATATTGTACTGACTGTTGTCGTAATCGGTGCTATAAACTGGGGATTGATTGGTTTTTTTAAGTTTGATCTGGTTTCGTGGCTTTTTGGCAGTATGTCACTGTTAACTCGGATCATTTATGCCATCGTAGGTCTTGGCGGACTTTATCTTCTTTCCTTTTATGGCCGCATCCGCGACTTTTCCCAAGAATAAAAAAGTTTGTAAAAAGGAGTCGGGTCAACCGGCTCCTTTTAATCTGTACTATGTACTTTTTGTTAAAAACTGATACACTCTGGCAAGAATATCATCTTTACAGAGATACGATGATGTGAGATTTTACTTCATCGGACAACTCCGTAGCATCTGCTGAAACACTCAAAACAAAATCAACTCCAAATTTTGCAGAAATCGCTTCAAGCGCCTTGATTGCCTCTGTAATATCACTTCCCTCAAGACAGGAAATCTTTAAGAAGCTATCAAAATACATTTTCTCAAGATCATGATCCTGAGAAATGATTCCGCTGACAAATCCGATAAATGCATCATAGGAATTGATTCCATAATCAGAAACATTAATCAAACGAACCTTATTGCTCAGTTCGTACATGTGCTTTGCTGTCTTATCCAAATATACTACACTTCCCTGTGCAGACGCAACAGCACCGTTTACACTGTCTAACAGATACTTTGTTTTTCCTTTGCCCTTCTTGCCTGAAATAATCTGAACCATATGCTCGATCCTCCTTATATGAATTAGTCTTTTACACTTAAGACCAATGGTAGTTCTTGCGTATAGTATAGTATATTTTACCGAATAAAGCAAGTCATAAATAGAAATTTTTATAAAATTATCAAATTTTCGACAGTAATGTATTCATCTGGTTGTATAGTTCGTCTTTTGTTGCTGCACCAAGAATAACAGCCACATACTCCTTGTGATGGCTGTCCTGGACGAGCACTACCAGGTTATATCCGGCTGTATTTGTATGACCTGTTTTTCCGCCAATGACAGTAATGCCGTCTGGCGGCGTATAAGCACCTACCAGATACTGATTAGTGCTATTAAAGTTCTTCGTCACATTCTCTCCTGCTGCATTCGTGTAATAGCACAGAAAAGATCCACGCGCTATAATATCGCGAAACGTCGGATACTTTAAGCATTCCTGAAACATCAAATAAACATCATATACTGAAGAATAATGTTTAGACTGTGTCAGTCCTGTCGGATTGGCAAAATGTGTATGACTAGTCATCAGTTCCTTGCTTTCCTGATTCATCATATCTACAAATGCTTCCTGTGATCCTGCAACAGCAATAGCAATATCAATAGCAGCATCGTTTCCAGAATAGATAAGTGCTGCACTCAGCAAACTTGAAAGCATCATCTTATCGCCCTGCTCAAAACCACAAAGAACAGCACTGCTCTCAAGTCCCTCCGGAGTATACGAAATAGTTACTTCCTGACTTAAATCAGCATATTTCATAGCAAGAAGAGCCGTCATAATTTTTGTGATACTTGCAATTTGGCGCTCATCATTTGCATTTTTGCTGTACAATGTTTTCTGATCTGTAATATTAAATAATGCACCAGCCGGCGCTTCTATGTCATTTTCAGAAAATTCATCTTCATTTTCTATTACACACAAATCTGCTGCAGCTCCATCCATTTTTGACAGCTTATCTTTTGATGTCATAAGAGTATCTAAATGAGTACCAAAGCTATCAAGAAGGGCTGGAGAGGATTTGCCGCAGCCTGCTCCCACACTAGCGGCACTGCACATTAAAAGCACTGCCGCCAGCGTGTAAATGAACCGTTTTTTTCTCATGAACGGTATGCCTCTCTCCACTCTAAGTCACCAGAGTCAAGTGAACGAATCAAAAGCTCTGCCGTTGCCAAATTAGTTGCCAGCGGAATGCTGTAAATATCACAAAGATGAAGCACTGTCTGTACTCTCCTTGTATTGGTTGGGCTCACTTCGTTTGGATCACGAAAGTAAAATACCAGATCCATGCTATTATTTTCAATCTGAGATGCAAACTGCTGTGCACCGCCTAACGATCCCTCAAGAAACTTATTGACAGTCAATGTCGTTGCCTCCTCTATCAGTCTTCCTGTTGTTCCTGTTGCATAAAGGCTGTGCTTATTCAGAATGCCTCTGTATGCGATGCAGAAATTCTGCATCAGTTTCTTTTTGGAATCATCTGCTATAAAACCGATATTCATTTTGATACCTCCACTATAATAGTTACTTTGTAAAACTTATCAGAACACTTTCATTTTTCTGTGCATACTTATGTTCAGCATAATTCCCATCATAATATACGTGCTTATCAGTGAACTCATTCCTGCGCTGATAAATGGAAGCGGTGTTCCCGTATTTGGAAGAAGCAGCATGGCTACTCCCATATTGATAAAACACTGGATTAACAAAATTGTGACAAATCCGCTTGCAAGAAGTTTTCCCTCAAGATCAGGACTTCGTCCTGCAACCCTTAGGCCTTCAATAAATAAAAGCAGATATATCAATATAATAAATGCACTTCCTGCAAAACCCAGTTCTTCTCCTACAACAGCAAAAATGAAGTCACACTGTTCCTCTGAAAGAAAATTTCCATTCTTAACAGATTCATAAGTAGAATTATTTAATCCTTTTCCCAAAAGCTGACCGCCGCCAATAGCCATAACTGAGTTTAACTGCTGACGCGTCTGATCAGGGTAATCCTCTGGAAAGAAATATGAGTTAATACGGTTTACCTGATATTGCTGAAGGATATCCTTCTCGATAAACCAGTTGAGTGTCTTTTGCTCAGGCTCATAAATACAAAACAAAAGTGCGCCCACAAAAACAGCTACTACGCCAAGAACACCGCCTACCCACTTCCAACTTATTCCCGTCACAAAAACCATTGCAACAAGCGCAAAAACGATAATCATTGACGTAGATAAATCTGGCTCTACATAAATCAGATACACTGTTATGCCCGTCAAGGCAAAATATCCAATAAGATACAGCACATTGTTTATATGTTTTTGGATACGTATAAGCACAAAGACTGCCATCAAAACGACTGCAACCTTCGAAAACTCAGACGGCTGAATCGTACCAAACCCCGGTAGATGCATCCATCGGTTTGCATTACTGATATTTAACGGATTGATGTATTTTACATAGATTAAAAATGCCATGCTGATCACGTAAAATACAATTGAATATTTAATCAGCTTATGGTAATCAATACATGTCAGAATCATCATAAGAACAAGTCCTATGACCATTCCAAGGATCTGCTTTTGTGTTGTTGTAATCATACCTGTCACAGCTTCATTCTGTGTTGCACTGTGCACCATAAATATACCAATGATACTCAGTATCAGCGCATATATGATGATTTTAAAATTAAGATTGCTCAGATGCAGGTTTTGTCCTGTTTTTCTCTTGCGCATGCCGACAGACCATTCCTTTCTTTATCTCTATCTGCTTTTTTTGACTGCTGAAAGCTCCGTCACGGTAAATAAAAGAATTTTACCGGCATTTCGCTTCAGATACAGACAGATGTTTTTTTCAGATACCGGCAGATATTTTGAAATAGTTTTTGTAATATCATGCTCCATACAGCTTAATGTCTCTGGAGTGCACTGCGTATGCTCCTCAAGCATCATTTGTATCAGCCGCTCCTTCGCTGTCTTTCCAGAGCGAACTGCCTGACTTTGTAATGAATGCCTGACCATATTACTTTATTTTCCTTTCTTTTCCAAAATACTTTTCAGCCTTTTTATCAATCCCTTCGATACAGACGGCTGTGCAACCGGAATATCTTCACCCATAATTCTTCGACAGATATCAACAAATATCTGCCCTAACGGTGAATCCTTTCCGGCAACCGGCTCTCCGTTATTACTGGAAATGACAATCTCTTCCTCATCCGTCACCGCACCAATAATAGGAACGGTTAATATTTCCTGAATGTCTGAAAGTGACATCATGTCGCCTCTTGCTACCAGATCTGGACGAATGCGGTTAATAATCATCTCAATCTTTTCCATCCCATCCGCTTCAAGAAGTCCCATTACGCGATCTGCATCACGAATTGCAGATACTTCTGGCGTTGTGACAACAATAGCTCTTGATGCTCCTGCCACGGCATTTTTAAAGCCTTGCTCAATGCCAGCCGGACAGTCCAGAATCACATAATCAAACTCCTCTGTCAATTCCTGCGTCAGCTTTTTCATCTGCTGCGGCGTCACACTCGATTTGTCTCTCGTTTGTGCCGACGGCATCAGATACAGGCCCTGATGATTTTTGTCTTTGATCAGCGCCTGCTTTATCCGACAGCCTCCCTCTACTACATCCACAAGATTATATACAATGCGGTTTTCCAGTCCCATCACAACATCAAGATTTCGAAGACCAATATCGGTATCAATCAAAACAACTTTATTTCCAAGAAGGGCAAGGCCACAGCCAAGATTTGCAGCCACTGTCGTTTTTCCTACACCGCCTTTTCCTGATGTCACAACAATCACTTCACTCATGATATTCCCAAACCTTTCTGATCCTCTCTCTTATCCCTGTCTTCTGTAGCTTACATCAGTCACTGTACGTAGCTGACTCTCCAAGTGTATTGTAGGATTTATCCAGAATGTCTTCCATATCAATGTAGCCAAAGTAATACTGATAAATGTAACGGCAAACTACTGCGGCATTGTATGCCATGTAACCATGCGGGATAGCAACCGTTACGGAAATCTTTGGATCGTTGTACGGACCATATGAAATGAAGGTTGCGTGGTTCGCACGTGAAAGATTCTCCTGTACGGAACCAGATTTTCCAGCAATGTCGATCTGCAAACCGGTAAACGCACCTGCCGCTGTACCAGCCGCATGGACAACTCGGTACATACCTTCCCTCATGACATCGTAGGTTGACTGTGAGATGCCCTCGATCTGCTCGCCCTCTGGGATGAGTTCTTCAATCACATTTCCGTTTGCGTCACAGATTTTGCTTAACAGACGGAATGTATAAAGTTTACCGTCCGTTGCAAGTGCGGTCACATAGCGCGCCAGACTGATCGCAGTCATGTTGTTTGTACCCTGTCCAATTGCAGATGTCGCCGGGTATTCTGTTGAAATCTGTGACAGATTTTCTGCGACTTCCACACCGCTCTTCTCACCAAACCCGTACTTTTCGGCATATTTGCGAAGCATTGCAAGACCACGCTCCGCGTCATATTCTCCGTTTTCATTTAAGCTTAAACGGTAGCCAACTTCATAAAAATAGAAGTTGCACGACTGCTCAATAGCCCCCGCTGTGTTTAACGGGCCATGCTCACCGCCAGTCTCTCGAGCGATCCAGCATCGCGGATGATCCAACTTGTCGAAAGTACCAATACAGTTAATATACTCTGAGCTGTCAATTACGCCCTCCTCGAGTCCTGCACTTGTCGTAACAAGCTTGTAAACAGAACCTGGCGCAATTCGTACCTGCGTCGCCTTATCATACAGCGGCTCTGACTGATCATTAATAAGCTTATTCCAATATTCAGCATCAACTGTTCCAGAAAGCTTGTTCAAATCATAGCCTGGGTAAGATACCATTGCTAACAGCTCTCCTGTCGTCGTATCAGTTACAATCGCAGAACCACTGCACGGATCAAGCGCGATCTGCGCCGGCGTCAGCTCAGTATTTCCAATTTTCTCACGAATAAAGGTAAATGCAGTCTGCGCATCTCCATTTTGAAGTTCTTCATAGGACGCATTGTCGGCATCTAAGATGCCCTGATCAATCAACGCCAGGCAAACCAGATTACCTGAAAGCTGCTCATTATGAATCAGCTTTTTATATACAAGTTTACGAAAACCACTGTCAGCTGAAAGATTTTCTTCACAGAAGGATAGGATCTGGCTCATAACCTGGCTGGAATCCGAGTATGCAGACTCCGCACCAAGCTTTGAGGAATCAATCCATCCCTTTGAAATCACATATGACAGGAAATCATAAAATGAAATCTCTGTATTTTTCCATGCGAGGAAGGTCTCATCTGAGGTATCAATCTCACTTGCGGTAATAACCCCCTTTTCTCGTAAAAAGGTATAGACATATTCCATGTAATCCTGCATGTCTTCTGTCAACTCAGACTGTATCGTTGCACCCGGTACCATTTCTTCCAAAATATGACGAATAGCAAGTGTGGACTCTCCCTCATACAAGGAAAGAATCTGTTTTTCGGCCTCAGAAGCACCATCATCTGAAAAATGCTTTTCATCTAAAATATTGTTGTTAAACATCTGATAGTAGACATCTTTTACCGAAATCTGGAACTCGCTTGCAAGTGTTGAATCATCTGCCTCGAAATCCTCGATTGTAAGCTTTCCGACAAGGACATCCGCAAGACGCTGCTCCACAATATGATACACGGCAACCTGCAGATCATGGTCAATAGTCAGGTATACATCATTTCCGCGAACCGATGGCTCACTGTCGATTGTATCAAGAATCTGACCAACATTGTTTAAATATACAGTATCGTTGCCCTTTGTTCCTGCAAGTTCACTCTCGTAATACTGCTCGAGTCCATCCTTTCCGACCATATCCGTTGCCTCATAGGTGGTGGAATCGCTCTCCTGAAGTGTCTCAAGCTCCTGTGTACTCGGCTTTCCTGTATAACCAAGAATATTTGAAAAATACACGCCATCCGGATAAACACGGCGCTCTGACTGCTCCACCTCGACTCCGAGCAGCTGCTGTTGATTTTCAAGAATTGCTGCCTGAAGCTCTGGCGAAATATCAGAACAAATAGTGGTAGACTTATACTTTGCGTAAGTTGTCAGACGCATAGCATATCGTATATTGCAGATTGCCAGTGCATCTTCCTTGCTGATCGTTTCAGCATTTTCCCATCTTGTTGTAAAATTATAGGAAACCTTCATAAGACGCTTCATCACAGTCTCTGCGTCATAAGTATAGACATCCTCACCTTCCTTACTTTTTTCTTCAATGTAGGAAGTTCCATATACATCGCGAATAAGCTGACGGATCGCACTATCCTTTCCACTATAAGCAAACTGCCCGTCATCATCAATAATCACAGGAAGTTCTGTCACAATGGTTCCATCATATTTTTTCACAATTTCAATCAGGCGAAGAAGCATCTCATTGAAATCACCATTTGCCTTTGTATATTCGCTAGTATCTTTTACAGTCAAATTATAAACTGCTTCATTTCCAGCAAGGACGACTCCATTTCTGTCGTAGATAGTACCTCTTGTAGCAGTTGTCGTAATCTCCTTTTTGGTGCGGGAAACATATGAATCATAATAAGCTGCTCCATCCAGAATCTGGAGCTGGAACAGCCTCACCACCAGGACTGCCAGAAAAAGCGTGCACACAATACCAAGCCAGAAAATTCTGGATCTTAATGTATTTTTTACCCATTCCCTGAATAAATCCCAATATTCCTTAAGCAAATCTCTTTTCTCCTTTTTTCTCTGCCTCTGTCAGATGTCTGTCAACCGTCATGATCACACCATATACTATAATCGTAGCGATTGCTGTCATCAACAGCTCCGGAAGTGCCAGATTTTTAATATAGTCTGCAATATTTACCCGGCCGAATAATAGGAAGCTGAATACATAAATATAAACACTGTAAATCAGCTCATTGGCACTGCATAACAAAACAGGCATCACAACCATATCATGCGCCAGCACCCTTGTAAAAATGCCATTGAAATAGCCAATATAAATAAAGATAAGCGTATAATACCCCAGTACACCTCCGCTGAATGAATCCAGCAAAAGACCGCACCCAAGTCCTGTAAGCATTCCCCACATCCTGCCCTTTAAAAAGCCAACTGAAAATGTGACAATTAACAACAGATTGGGCGCTGCAGTCAAAATTGGAATAATCCTTGTGAAATTTGACTGCAGCATAAAACAACTGACGGCAAGTACTATACATAAAACAACTCTGAGTATCTTAATCTTCATCTGTTTTTTTCTCCATCCTTTGTTTACTCTGCAGACTGCTTCTGTGTCGTAACTACAAGCACGTTGCGTATGTGTTTGAAATCCGCTGCCGGCTTCAAATAACCAGATGCAGCCAGCCCATTTTCATCCACAGTAACATCCTGCGCATAGCCAATAACAAGTCCTGGAAGATAGCGGTCTGAAATATTGGATGTAACAATTACATTGTCTCTGCTGATATTAAAATCGGTATCCATATACTGAAGCTTCAAAAGACCATGCTCCTTCATATAAGGAAGATCACCGGTAACAACACAGGCATCTCCTGTTGTAGACTGCATTGCACTGACATTTACATTATCATTGATAATCGAAGTCACAACTGCATGACCCTTTGCTATATCCGATATGTAACCGACAAGTCCGCCGCTTGAAAGTACATTCATGCCTACTTCAAGGCCATCGTCCGTACCTTTGTCTATCGTAAAGGTAGAGAACCAGTTTCCTGTCATATCAGAAAAGATCACAGTTGCCCCAACAGTGTCATAATCGGCATACTCACTTTTGAGTTCAAGAAGTTCTCTCATATCTTGATATTCCTGAATCTTCTGATCATAAGAAACCATCTGCTCTTTGAGTTCTTTATTTTCATCTTCAAGCGACTCAATCTTTGCCATCGCCTCCTCTTTGCTCAGTCGTTCCTGATCAAAATTAAAGAAAATACTGCCAAGCTTGTTAACACCCTTCTGCACCGGAACAGTGATTGCCCCTGCTACCTGTCCGACTGACACGATGTTTTCTTTTTTGATGTAATAATACCCCATAGAAATCACACAGCACGCCGTCAATATAAAAAGGATCAGCTGCGGTCTTCTTGTAAAAGGCATTTTTACATTGCTGTTTTGATTGCTGCTTTTCATGAAATATATCCTCGTTCTTTTAAACTGATAAATCTGCCGTCACCAATGATGATATGATCAAGCAAAGGGATGGCGGTAAGCTCTCCCGCCTTTTGAATCTGCCGCGTCACCGCAACATCTTCCGCGCTCGGGGTTGGATCTCCGCTGGGATGATTGTGAATCAATATAATTTTGACTGCCTGATAACGAAAGGCCTCAATAAAAACCTCTCTCGGTGACAAAATTGTCTGATTCACTGTACCTTTAGTCAACACCAGATCGCGAATCAGTGCTCCCTTATTATTTAAGAACACAAGAAGTACCTGTTCCTGACGCTCATCTTTGAGACGGTTCATATAATAGTTTCCGACTGCCTGAGGACTGTCCAACACAATCCCCTGCTGTCTTGACGCACTAAGACGCCTTGACAGCTCACCAATACACTGAAGCTGTATTGCCTTTACCTTTCCGATTCCGCGTATCTTAGTCAACTGAGCTACGGTCATAGACACAAGCCCTGAAAGACTTTCTATCGCAAGAAGCCTTGAGGCAAGCTCAAGAGAATTTTCGCCAACGCTTCCTGTTCTTAAAATCACGGCAAGCAGTTCGGCATTGTTCAATGCACCAGCGCCCTGCTCCATACACCTTTCGTACGGTTGGATATCTTTGGGCAGCTGCTTTGAAATATCATGTTTCATAATCGTTCCTTACTTCCAGGTATCGAAACCATTATGAACTTATTTTATCACAATTCTTTTTTAAAGTATAGAAGAAATTTTCGAATATTAACAAATCCGTATGTCAAAAGCCGACAGTTCCTACTCTGACATACGGAAATTTCTTATAAAGTGACAATACCTGCCTGAACCAGTTTTTCAAGTGCCATCATAATTCCATACTTTGCATGATACCAGGTAAGACCTCCCTGGAAATAAACTGCATATGGCTCCTTTAGAGGACCATCTGCACTCAGCTCAATCGAAGAACCCTGGATAAATGCACCGGCTGCCATAATAACCTGTGAATCATAGCCTGGCATATCCCATGGTTCTGGTGTTACATAGCTGTCAACCGGAGCTGCTGCCTGAATACCCTGACAAAACGCGATCAACGCCTCAGGCTTTTTAAGTGTAACAGCCTGAATAATATCGTATCTAGGCTCTGTACCGTTTGGAATTACATCATAACCTAATTTTTCAAATACGTTTGCTGCAAAAACTGCTCCCTTAAGCGCACCTGCCGCTACTGTCGGTGCCAGGAAAAATCCCTGATAGAATGACGGAAGAACGCCCAAAGATGCACCAACCTCCTGACCAAGTCCCGGAGCACTAAGACGATATGCACACTGCTCAATACATGCTGCTGTTCCGCAGATATAACCGCCAATCGGTGCCAGTCCGCCTCCTGGATTTTTAATAAGAGAACCAACTGTCATATCTGCACCAACATCAGATGGCTCAATTTCTTCGATAAATTCACCGTAACAGTTATCTACCATACAGATCACATCTGGCTTAATTGACTTGATGAATGAAATCAGCTCACCGATACGCTCAACAGAAAGTGTCGGTCTTGTCTGATATCCTTTTGAACGCTGAATCGTTGCTACTTTTGTCTTCTCATTAATTGCAGCGCGAATACCTTCCCAGTCAAAGCTGCCATCACTAAGCAGATCTACCTGGCGATATGAAATATTATATTCTCTAAGAGAACCAACAGACTGACGGATTCCAATTACCTCTTCAAGCGTATCATATGGTTTTCCCACCGGTGAAAGCAGCTCATCACCTGGACGAAGATTTGCAGATAGTGCAAGCGCAAGCGCATGTGTTCCGCATGTGATCTGTGGACGCACCAATGCAGCCTCTGTGTGGAATGTATCAGCATATACCTGCTCTAACGTTTCTCTTCCCATATCGTTGTATCCATATCCAGTTGTTGCTGCAAAGCAAGCTTCACTTACATGATTTTTTTGCATTGCACCAAGCACCTTCATCTGATTCTGCTCTGCAACTTTATCAATCTCGCAGAAACGTTCTTTAAGATCCTGCTCGATTTTCTCACAAAATTCATACGTCTTTTCACCAATCCCCATGGACAGGTAAGTTTCTTTCATTGTCATTTTTCTTTCTCTCTTTTCTATTTTTGCTGTATTTTTACTGCGGCATGTAAGTTTTTTACACACTGCTCTGTCAATATGCTTATAACATCTTCGTTTTTTGCTCCGTCAATATCAAGCCATGTTACATCGCGTTCTCTGCGAAACCAGGTAAGCTGACGTTTTGCAAAATGTCTCGTTGACTGCTTAATCTGACTTACCGCATCATCTAATGTACACTCGCCGTCAAGATATGATAAAAGCTCCTTATAGCCAAGTCCCTGCATTGAGACATAACTTCTGTCATAGCCCATCGCCTTTAATGATTCCACTTCCTTAAGTAGTCCCTGCTCCATCATCTGATCCACGCGCAGATCAATGCGACGATACAACTCTGCGCGATCTCTGTTCAGGACAAAATAGCAGAAATTGTATGGTGATTCTTTCTGGCGCTGTTTCTCATTATGCTCTGAGATTGGACGGCCTGTCAATTTAAAATATTCCAGTGCGCGAATTAGACGCTTCGTATTATTTGCATGAATTGCCTCTGCCGATGCAGGATCAACGCTTCGCACTTGCTCTAACAGCCATTCATTTCCAAGTTCTCTTGTCTTATCTTCAAGCTGTGTACGGTACGCAGTATCCTCGCATGTATCTTCAAAATCAATATCATACAAAAGTGCCTGAATATAAAATCCAGTTCCGCCTACCACAAGCGGAATATGACCATTAACATAAATTTTTTCCATTGCCGCCTTTGCCATCTGCTGAAAGCGCACTACGGAAAATTCATCACCTGGCAGCAGCTCATCCACAAGATAATGAGGAACGCCCTGCATCTCATCAGGCATAATTTTTGCAGAACCAATGTCCATATATTTATAAACCTGCATAGAATCTGCACTAATTATCTCGCAGCCAAGCGATTTTGCCAGTCCAATTGAGGCGCTTGTTTTTCCCACTGCCGTTGGACCGGTCAATATAATAAGTGGTTTCTTATTTTCTGTCATATTTTATTCCTACCTATTGCTCGTTGCAGTTTATTGTTTGCTATTCAAAACTATACTATCACACAATTCTCTTAAACTTCTTTTCAAGCTCATATTTAGTCATCGTGATAATCGTTGGTCTTCCATGAGGACACGCATACGGATTTTCAAGTGTCAATAGCTGTGACACAAGCGCATCTGCCTCTTTAAACGAAATCTTCTGACCGCCCTTAATAGCTGCCTTGCACGACATCGACGCAAGCTTTGATGCAATCAGTTCGGATGGCTGCATGCTTCCTCTATCCTCAAGATCAGACAGCATCTCCAAAAACAGCTCCTTTTCATTGATTCCATAAAGATTTGCCGGAATCTCACTGATTGCATACTCGCGCCCACCGTATGGTTCAATTGTAAAGCCAATGCGTTCAAATTCACTTTTAAATTCTTCTAAAATCGCTTCCTCTGCCCTTGTCAGTGAAATAACCATCGGCGGACTCACAAATTGAGTAATACGCTCCTTTTTGCGGTATGCTTCCATAAGCCGCTCATAGTTTACCTTTTCATGTGCAGCATGCTGATCCATTATATAAAGTTGATTTCCATACTGAATCAGCCAGTATGTATCAAACAGCTGTCCAATCAGACGATGATGGATTCTTGCCTTCTCCGACAATAATGGCTCCGTAAACAGCGTTTGCTGTTCTGGTTTTTCTAATTTTTGTTCTGGCTGAGTAGGCATCTGATTAACAGTTTGAGATACATCCTGTCCAATACGTTTGTGTATTCCAGAGGCAGACTCCCACTTCGAATCAGAATCCTTTATTGTCTGCTTTTTTTCTGCCTTATATTCGCAAACAGGCTCAGAAAGTTTTGACGGCACTTTTGGCTGTTCTTCGTTTCTTGGCAGCTTTTGTTCACTCTGAGTTTTATGTTCTGCTGATGGCTTTTGTTCATTTTGAGTTTTATGTTCTGCAGGTGGCGGTGGAATAATCTCCTTCATCGCCTGAAGACGTCTCTGCTCAAAAGGCTCTGGCAGCTTTTGCTTTTCCTGCACCTTCTTTTCTGCCTTGCCATCATCACTTACATCAGGAATAAATTCTTTGCCGCGAAGTGTATTTTCAATTGCGCCTGCTAACAGCTCATAAATTTCGTTTTCCTGCTGAAAACGCACTTCCATCTTCGCCGGATGAACATTTACATCAATAAGATCAGGCTTAATTTTAATATGAAGCACTGTAAACGGATAACGATGCTGCATCATAAATGGCTTATACGCCTGCTCAATTGCAGCAGCAATCAAACGGCTTTTTACAAAACGGCCATTTATATAATAGTTTTCAAAAGTTCTATTTCCTCTTGAAATAATTGGCTTGCCAATATAACCTGTCACTGCGAATAAAGGACACTCATAGTTGATCTCTAACACATTAGATGAAATTTCTCTTCCATAAATTGTATAGATCAAATCCTTCAAACGGCCATTTCCACTCGTATAAAGCTTATTCTGTCCGCCATTTATAAAGCGCATCGATATATCCGGACGAAGCATAGCCATGTTTTCCATCAGTTGATTGATATAATTTCCCTCTGTAGCTGCTGTCTTTAAAAACTTCTTCCTGGCAGGCACATGGTAAAATAAATTGCGCACGAGAATTGTTGTGCCGTCTGGTGCACCTATCTGTGTTAAACTTTTTTCTTCTCCGTCTTCAATCTGGTAGGAAATGCCAAGCATAGCTTCGGGCGGCTTTGAAATGAGCTCCACCTGTGCAATAGCTGCAATACTCGAAAGTGCCTCACCACGAAAGCCAAGTGAACCAATATCTAACAAGTCATCAATTGTATGAAGCTTACTCGTTGCATGACGCAAAAAAGCTTTACGCACCTGATCCTTTTCAATTCCGCAGCCATTATCGGTAATGCGAATAAAACTGATTCCACCATCTTTGATTTCCACAGTAATCGCTGTTGCTTTCGCATCAATAGCATTTTCCAACAGCTCCTTTACAACAGAAGATGGTCTGTCAATAACCTCTCCTGCTGCAATCTGATTAATCGTTGCCTGATCGAGCAATTGTATTTCGGGCATTGCAGACCTCCTTTGTATGTTTTATTTTAACGGATTCGCGGATTTACTTCGTAAATCGCTGCCATCCTCATGAAAGGGCAGGTTCCAAACTGAGCGCTGTTTTCCTGCAAGCAGGAAACATCGCTCAGTTTTTCACCTTGGAAGCATCAAATGCGATTTTTTAGTGTTGCCTGCATACGATACAGCGTATTAAGCGCATCAAGCGGTGTCATATTTGCAATTTCTAGTTTTTTAATTTCTTCTATTATAGAATCATCTTTTACTGTATCAAAAAGTGTCAGCTGATTTGCATCTACTTCATCTGGGCGTGATACGCGCTTTTTAGATGGTGTTGACTGCATCTGGGCAATCTCTCTTGCACGAGCTGCAATGTCAGCATCAGTCAGTTCCTCAACCAGTTCCTTTGCACGGTTTATAACGCGGTCTGGAACACCTGCCAGTTTTGCAACCTGAATTCCATAACTTCTATCTGCACCACCCTTAACAATTTTTCGCAAAAAGACAATATCGTCACCCTGCTCCTTCACGGCAATGCAATAATTATTTACACCATTTAATGCGCCTTCAAGCTCTGTCAGCTCATGGTAATGCGTTGCAAAGAGCGTTTTTGCACCAAGCTGTCTGGCATCTGCGATATATTCTACAACGGCCCACGCAATGCTCATACCATCATATGTACTAGTTCCGCGTCCGATTTCATCAAGAATAATCAGACTCTTTTTTGTCGCATGACGGAGGATGTTCGCCACCTCATTCATCTCTACCATAAAGGTACTCTGACCAGATGCCAAATCATCAGAAGCACCTACTCTTGTAAAAATACGATCACTGATACAGATATTAGCCGATTTTGCAGGAACAAAGCTTCCAATCTGTGCCATAAGCGCAATCAATGCGACCTGACGCATATAAGTCGACTTTCCAGCCATATTCGGACCTGTAATAATCGAAATGCGGTTCTTTCCATTGTCAAGCAGCACATCATTTGCTACAAACATATCATTTGGAATCATCTGCTCAACAACAGGATGACGGCCATTTTTAATATCAAGAATTCCTCTTTCATTAATCTGTGGTTTAACATAATTCTGACGTTCCGCAACAAAAGAAAGAGATGCGATAACGTCAAGAAGCGCAACTGCACGCGCTGTTTTCTGAATACGTTCTACCTGCGATGCCACACGATCTCGCACATCACAGAACAATTCATACTCAAGCGCTGCCAGCTTATCCTCTGCACCAAGAATTAAATCCTCAAGTTCTTTTAACTCCTGCGTGATAAAGCGTTCTGCATTTGTAAGTGTCTGCTTTCTTGTATAATCATCAGGAACCATATCCTTAAAGGAATTGGTTACTTCAATATAATAACCAAACACCTTATTGTAACGCACGCGCAATGTCTTAATTCCTGTGCGTTCACGCTCCTTTGCCTCTAGCTCTGCCAGCCAGTTCTTTCCCTCTGTCTTTGAGCGGCGAAGCTTATCTACATCCTCATTATAGCCATCCTTAATGATTCCTCCCTCTCTGATAACAAGCGGCGGATCCTCTATAATGGCACTGCTGATTAATGCTTCCAAATCGTCCAGCGTATCTAGTTCATCATACAATTCTTTCAGCAGTGATCCTTTAAAATCAGCTAACTGCTGTTTAATCGGCGGCAGCATGCGAAGTGATGCCGCAAATGCCAACAGATCTCTTGGATTTGCTGTCTTATAACTGATACGGCCTGCCAAACGCTCCAGATCATAAACCGGCTGCAAATACTCGCGAATTTCTTCTCTTGTCACATATTCGTTTAGCAGTTCTTCAATCGCTTCCTGTCTTTTTAAAATTCTCGCACGATCAATAAGTGGCTGCTCAATAAAGCTTCGAAGAAGCCTTGCTCCCATCGCTGTCTTTGTCTTATCAAGCACCCAAAGCAAACTTCCGCGTTTTTCTTTTTCTCTAAGTGTCTCTGTCAGTTCCAAATTGCGGCGTGTCGATGTATCCACAATCATATAACAGCCTGTCGTATATGGCTGAATATTTGTAATATGTGGCATTGTACTTTTCTGGGTATCATACAAATACTGCATCAATGCACCTGCCGATATCATTCCAGAATCATAATCCTCCAGACCAATTCCAAGAAGTGAAGTTGTATGAAAATGCTCCATTAAAATCTTCTTTGCATTGTCTTCCTTATAATACCAGGAATCTGGTGTTGATACAGTAAAATGCAGCCTGTCTTTTAATTCATCCAGATTTTCTCCACTTAATTCAAACAAATCATTGCATATTACCTCTGCCGGTGTAAACTTAAACAGCTCATCCTCTAACTGTTCTTTTGTCTTTAATTCTGTCAGATAAAATTCGCCTGTTGATACATCACACGTACTCACTCCGTAAATGCCACCCACATAGGCAATTGACATAATGTAATTGTTCTTCGTTTCATCAAGTGCCTTATTATCACAAATTGTTCCTGGTGTCACCACACGGATAACCTCACGCTTTACAAGACCCTTTGCAAGCTTCGGATCTTCCATCTGCTCTGCAATAGCGACACGATAGCCTTTTTTTACCAAACGATCTATGTAATTGTCGGCTGCATGAAAAGGAACTCCGCACATAGGTGCCCGTTCCTCTAGTCCGCATTCTTTTCCTGTTAACGTAATCTCCAGTGCCTTTGACGCAGTAATCGCATCATCAAAAAACATTTCATAAAAATCACCCAATCTGTAAAATAAAATACAGCCAGGATACTGATCCTTTGTCTCAAAGTACTTCTGCATCATCGGCGACAGTTTCGCCCTGTTGATTTCCATTTACTTATGCCTCTCTTACTGTAAATTGTTGCTGTCCATTTGCAAAACTGCACACAGTCTGATAGCGGCTATCGTAACCGTCAGCCGCTATCTCCTCTTATCTTATGCGTTATTCCACAAGCTCTCCCAAATAGTAAAAGCCTTTGGACTCTATCATTTTTACTTTGCAGATCGTTCCGATCAATGAACTATCTCCCTTAAAATGAACCACTGTGTTATTGCTGAGACGTCCTGATACCATAGATGGATCTTTCTCATTAACCTCTTCTACCAACACCTCAAGTGTTTTTCCAGTATCGCGGCTGCACTGAGTTGTCGCAATAGACTGAACAAGCTTTAACAGGCGGTCAAAACGATCCTTTACCACTTCCTCTGGTATCTGATCATCCATTGCAGCAGCTGGTGTTCCTGTACGCTTTGAATAAATAAAAGTAAATGCACTGTCATACTGCACCTTGCGTACTACATCCATTGTATCTTCAAAATCTTCCTCAGTCTCACCTGGGAAGCCAACAATAATATCCGTAGTCAAAGAAAGATCAGGAATTTCGCGGCGAAGCTTTGCTGCTAACTCCAAATACTGTTCCTTGTCATACTTTCGGTTCATAAGCTTTAAAATACGGCTGCTTCCAGACTGAAGCGGCAAATGTAAGTGACGACAAATCTTTTTGGAATTTTTCATCACTTCAATTAATTCATCTGACAGGTCCTTCGGATGTGAGGTCATAAAACGAATCCAACGAAGTCCTTCGATCTGCTCTACCTGCTGTAAAAGCTGTGCAAATGTAATCGGATTATCAAGTGTCTTTCCATATGAATTTACATTCTGACCAAGAAGCATAACTTCTACTACACCATCAGCTACTAACTGCTTAATCTCCTTTATGATATCCTCTGGCTGTCTGCTTCTCTCTCTTCCGCGCACATATGGAACGATACAGTAGCTGCAGAAATTGTTGCAGCCATACATGATGTTAACACCACACTTAAAGGAATATTTGCGGACAGCAGGAAGATCCTCTACGATTTGATCAGTTCCTTCCCATACATCAATTACCTGTTCTTTTTTAGTAAATGCCTGATATAACAACTCTGCAAGCTTAAATATGTTATGAGTTCCAAATACAATATCAACAAAACGGTAGCTGCTGCGAATCTTTGCGACCTCATCTGGCTCCTGCATCATACAGCCGCAGATAGCAATCATACGGTGAGGTGCTTTCTTCTTTCTGCTCTGGTACATTCCTAAATGACCGTATACCTTCTGGTTTGCATTCTCACGCACAGTGCAGGTATTCATGATCAAAAAATCAGCAGCCTTTTCATCATCAGTTTCTTCATATCCGATTTTTTCAAGAATACCAAGCAGTTTTTCAGAATCTTTCGCATTCATCTGGCAGCCAAAGGTAGTAATATGAACTGTTAAGTTTCTTCCTAACTCTTCTGACTTTCTTTTCACATACTCTCTGCTTTTTGCCATGAAATAGAGCTGTCTGTTTGGTTCCATCTCCGGTGCCAAGGTGTTTGTATCTACCATATTGATGTCAATTCCGGTTAAATCGGAAACATTTCTCAAATCTATTAAATCCATGTTATTCCTTTCAAGGGTTGGTTGTTTTGACTTTTTTGCCCTTCAAATGGCAGAAAAAGATATATTGTATATTACACTCAGCAATTTAAAATGTCAAGGTTATTTCGGGGGGTTCGGGAGGATTTCCTATGTGTGTGGCTAGGTTAGCTGTTAGAGTTCGCAAAGATATGTTGCGAAAACCCTTCGGTGCAATGGTTTCGTCGGCGGACCTTGTTCCCGCGGCGCCTTCTGCATAATTTTTATCTCATCGCCTGTTTAGCTCTCTGGTACTCTTTCTCTAACTGACTCGACTCTTAAATGCTTCAATTTCAGCCGGTTCATGCCTGGTTCAGCTGTAGCGCAAATATATGGAACATTACTTGCCAGAAGCTCCATAGCCTCTGACTGTTCTTCATACATCTCATCATAATCATCCACCAACATATCTTCAAGGATGCTTGAAAACTCGTAGATATCTTTCGGGGTGTTCTCAAGAAATTCCTCGATCTGCTCCATCATCTCTTTAAACACTTTCCCAAACCTCCTTTTATAAAAACTTTGATTTTTACAACTATTCAGATCCGCGCAATATTATTTACATCTAAATAATAACGCAATATTTAATTGATGTTGCTCCAACTTTCATTTCAATTGTCGCCTCTGCACGAGATGCGACCAGTACATCTGTATTTTCCCGTTTTTGTTTTAAATTTCAATTCATGCCTCTACACGAGAGGCGACGTACTTCGCCCTGTTTGTATTTGTAATCAAAATTTCAATTCACGCCTCTACATAAGAGGCGACACAAATAAGTTACCAATAGCGGCAGAAGAAGAGATATTTCAATTCACGCCTCTACATGAGAGGCGACGATGAACAACGCGTGGAAGTCCATGGAGATCATCATTTCAATTCTCGCCTCTACATGAGAGGCAACCTGGGGCATATCTGCATTGTTATCGTTAATGGAAATTTCAATTCACGCCTCTGCACGAGAGGCGACATAGATTTCAATACACACCTTCTTTGCAAAAGGTATTTCAATTCTCGCCTCTACACGAGAGGCGACGTCTCCCACTCCATCGTCTTGCCAGTCGTAGAAGATATTTTAATTCACACCTCTACATGAGAGGCAACAACTGTAATCTCAACAGTTATAAACGCAATTAAATTTCAATTCACGCCTCTGCATGAGAGGCAACGTGCGGCGGTGAGTGAGGAGTGATGGGGTGGATTAAATTTCAATTCACGCCTATACATAAGAGGCAGCCAACAGTGGCAGCAGGATTATAGCAAAATGGTAAGCATTTCAATTCACGCCTCTACACGAGAGGCGACCAATTTCACGATAGATTTGTGTTATGTTGTAATATTTCAATTCACGCCTCTACACGAGAGGCGACCGGATGTTCTCGTTGTACAGATAATCCTGCAATATTTCAATTCACGCCTCTACACGAGAGGCGACACCAAACCACAGCCAAAAGACCAGCCGATCACAAAATTTCAATTCACGCCTCTACACGAGAGGCGACGTATCGCATCCCTCGTATACCATCCATGAGCCTCATTTCAATTCACGCCTCTACACGAGAGGCGACAAGTTCTCTTCCTTATATCCGATTCCCTCAATGTATTTCAATTCACGCCTCTACACGAGAGGCGACTGCGACTATCACACAGACAATTTCAGAACTGACACAATTTCAATTCACGCCTCTACACGAGAGGCGACAATAACCTGCCGGGGCCAATATGTGGTGGGGGGAAATATTTCAATTCACGCCTCTACACGAGAGGCGACAAAAGCAAATCGCCTTCAAACCAGAGCTGTATGGGATTTCAATTCACGCCTCTACACGAGAGGCGACCAGAGTTGCCATGCGACCGAATGTGTCAGAATCTATTTCAATTCACGCCTCTGCATGAGAGGCAACAAAACTGTTGCATACGTTCTTAAAAAGTTACTCTGATTTCAATTCACGCCTCTGCATGAGAGGCAACAAAAACTGTGAGGGTAAAATGTGCAACTTATGCAATTTCAATTCACGCCTCTGCATGAGAGGCAACTTGCAGCACTGATCGCATACACCGATGCAAGCAATATTTCAATTCACGCCTCTGCATGAGAGGCAACGAACGCGGGTGTCGGTTACAGTAACGGCAACTGATTTCAATTCACGCCTCTGCATGAGAGGCAACAGCAAAAATACACAATCTTTTCGATAAAATCTACATAATTTTCTACCAAACCTTGTTTTTTTATAGTAACTTCTCGGAAGGCAGTCTTTTTTTCAATTCCAGTTCAATATTTCTTATAAATTGTATATTTTTACCTGCGCCAATGTCTCACAAAAAAATGTATGAGAGTCATCAGCGCACACATTTTTAAAGCAATAATGGTTCACCAGCTTGAAGTACTGATGTTTTTCCCATTACTTCTATTTTGTTTTTATAACTGTTGCCAAGACGATAAATTCGAATTGAATCCACATCTGGCTCAATTATTTTTTCAAGTTCACATTTTAAAGTAGTCAGTTGAGCTGCATCTAATAAAACTTCAAACACTGAATTTTGTACACGCATTCCATAGCGTTCACATAACTGTGCCACTTTGCGCAAACGATGTTCTCCTTCTTTATTAGTCGTGTCAACGTCATATGTAACTACTAATAACACGTTAATAATCACCTCCAAACAAAAGGCGGATATTCATCCAAATCACCTCGCAAAACACGTGCAAATAACATGCATTGAGCATATGGTATCATACCAATCTGAATTTTCTCCTCCAGAAAAGGATGCAATATTTCTTCACTCTTTCGTTTTTGCCAGCTTGAAAGAAGTGTTCTCCTTCCTCGCTCATTCAAATATACAGCATCTTCATTTTTATCGAAATCTTTCTGTGATAATTGTCCCTTGTTAAAAAGTGAAATTACAAAACGATCACACAATGGCGCTCTTAGTTCTTCCATCATATCAAGTGCAAATGATGCTCGCCCTGGGCGCAATGTATGAAGATAGCCTGCTGCTGGATCAAGCCCAACTGTTTCCATAGCTGATTGCATCTCTCGTGTTAATAGCATATAAGTAAATGATAGTGCTGCATTTACTTCATTACGAGGAGGTCTTCTGCTTCTTGTTTCAAAACAAAATCTGTTAGGATTATCCGCTATCATCTGATCGAATCGGGCAAAATAAACCGTTGCTGCTGCTCCCTCAACACCTCTTAGCGAATCAATGTTTTCACACAAATCTAATTTCTTTGCAGCTTCGTTTAATTGTGTAACACCCTTCTGTAAATTTTCTTTTCCAGATTCCGTTTTGCAAACTCTGGCTGCACGCATTAAAACCAGCTTACTGTTGCGAATTTTTGCATATAAAATCGTCTGAACAAACTTTCTGCAAAACTTCTCATCATTCATTTCTTCATATTGTTTTTTCCTTAACAAAACATTTCCACTCACAGGTCCGTAAAACCGTCCCATAAAATGTCCATGCTCGCTCAAAAATGCTACACTGATTCCATGTTCTCCACAATATTGAATAAGTGGTGTAGAGACTGTCATCTTTCCAAAACAAACAATTGAATCAATCGTCAGCGCTGGAACTGCAAGCTTTTCCTCACCTCCAACCTGAACACAAACATTATCATTTCGGCAAAACAGATAACTCTCTGGAGTTAACACATACAATGTATTCAATAGTTTCTTCACAGTGTCTCCTCCTCTATTTCTCCGCTCGCTTCGTTACGCAAAGCTTCGCAATATTTTCTTGCAGTTCTTTTTACTTTTGGCATACAAAGCTCCTTCAGTGAACATTTACGGCATTTTGCACTATACACAGCATCCGGAACAAAAAGCTTTTTACGAATCTCATGTAGTTCATTTGCTAATTTTTTTGTCTGCAGACGAAGCGATTCATCAAAAATAACTTTCAGCCTTCGATGTGACGATATAAAGAATAAGGCACCTTCGTGTATTACAGTGTCAAACATTTCTTCCAAGCACATCGCCTGCGCACAAAGCTGAATTTTATATTCTTCTTCATCTCGGACAATTCCATGTTTGTATTCAATCGGATATAATTGTACCGGAAAATCAACTGCCGGAATGTTGCAGCCATTTTCACTTTTATTCGCTTCAATGCAATCACATTTTCCCAACAGTTCTAATGAATCTGAGTAAACGGTAAACTCATACAATTTTACACAGTCCCCTCTTTTCTCAATTCTCTGTGTATGAACTCGCTCATGTTCCGCCCGCCCTTTTGCGGTATCACTGCTTTCTTCCCATACTCTTTCATTTAATAGCAGACCTGCTCGTCTCGGACAATAGCTAATCTGTGAAAGCCATGATAACGGCAGATATTCAGGCTCATCCATGAATAAACCAACTTTCGTTTTCAGGTAGCTCATTCCAAACAATTGGACTAAACGCGTCCTCTTTAAATCCGATTTCAACACCTGATGGCACCTTATTAAAATTGACAGTTGCATCATAGTCATGGTAACTGCGTGGAGATTCTACTTCTGGCTTTTTAGTTACCTTAACCAGCTCAAATAGTTTATGAGCCGGTGCACATCCTAACTTTGCCTGACGAACACGCTGCACTTCATCCGTATCTGTTCCAACATGCTTAAAAATAATCAATGGAGAAACTACCGCCATCTCTCCCTTACTTGCACTATGATCATGCTCATACATGTTCATAATGGCCTCAAACAAGATATTCAAATCATTTTCATCAAAACCTGTCTCTGCTGCAAGATTCGCACTGATAAATCCACGAACCTCATATAATCCAAATGGAATTAATTGCTTGCGTCCCATGGTACGCAATTTATCTTCTGGTGTGTTTTTCTCAAGTTCTAAATACGCTTCCACGGTATCTTCTTTTGTATTCTCAGTTACAGCCATACGAGTAATCGAAATATCCATTGGTAAAATCGGATCTAAACTTGTTCCAAATGTAATCTGAACTGGTCCGCGCACCTGTCCCGCATTTGGTCCAGTAGACATTACAGCGCCAAATGCACGAACATCATAAAATAGCTCACATGCCTTTTTACGTCCAGCATAAACACTGTTTTTATCCTTCGCGCCTTCCATTCCTGCTGCTCTCTTCGCCTCTGCAATATGGCGATTAATATTTGTTGCCTGCTGAATAATAAGATTCATACCAGGTTCTTCACCATGTGCCAGCTGAACATAATTACGAATACGGCGTTTTGTTGCCACATCGGTAATGTATCCTTTCATCGTCTCTGGATCCATACGCGGTGTATTTCCCATATCCGGATCTCCATTGGGATTTGCATTCGTACATGCCACATAATACATAAATTCATAACGATTCTGAATAGCCATTTTTATTCCTCCTCAATTGTCTTTATTTCGCTCTGTTCTTTTTCCTTTTTTGCTGCTGCCGCTGCTCTTCGATCTGCATTTATTTTCGCGCACATTTGACGATATCCAATTGCAAAATAACTTTGCTGTTCAAGATCCAATGTTCTTGGTAGCTCATGCCCTTTCTCTTTTCCAAAAAAAGTAGATACCTGATTCAAACGTTCCTCATAAATTCTTACAAGACCTTCATTCTCTATCTTCTCCAAATGATGTTGTGACATTACTGCTAATCTCCCTAATACCATTGCCGGTGTTCGACTAGCAGATGCATAATAACGTTGTACAATACTTGCCTTTACATCCGGCATCGCTTTATGCTGTATATCCGCATAAACTGCCACTAACGCACCACAATGATACGCGGCATTTTCAAATTCTGGATCATAATAAGCCATTAACTTTACCTCCTCATTTTTCATACGTTTCCTACGCAGCAACCAAACCTTCAGCCACTGACAACAGATTCCGTTTGGCATATATGAAAATTTATTGTTTTCATCTGGGTCAAGCATTTCAGAACGAATAGTAGCTAGCGCCTTTACTGCCACTTCATTCGGCAATGATGTTCCATTCATAATCGCCATTACAATAGAAGGTGCCAATCCTGCAAGTTCCTTCTTCATTCGCTCTAAAGGTTTTCTATCATTTTTCTGGCGTGCTAATAAACGGATCAAACGAACTGTCAATTTGCAAGGACGCATTACTTCAGTGCCTATATCATTGCACATTTTCAAATCATCTTCCCATTGAATCAAATTTTTCTGTAAGTCTGCATAGTTTCCATTTTCGTATCTACGCACCAAAACACGTCCATTTGCCCCAGAAAGCAGCAGAATATGATATCGGCAGTTGAGTGGAACCTGTTTTCCACCATCCTGAATACTCTTGATCAAATCATCCGCATTTCTTTTTACCTGCTGCGCTTTCGCCCTCTGCTCTTCCTCGTATAATGCCTCCTGCATTTCCTCATCTAATGCTTCATCCTCATCATCTTCTTCATCAGCAAAATCGCTAAAATCTTCAGGATTAAAGACCAATGATATCGGATCTTCCGTTGGCTCAACTTGGCAATCATACCAATGTACAAATTTCATGCCTGCAAAAACAGGAGCTGTTGGGTTAAATTTTCTATCTTTATCTCGTTTGTACATAGCTATAGAACCAGCTAAAAGATCATCTAATGCTGCTTTTACCACTGCAAATGCTTCTTCTGAAACTGGTGCATTTGCTGCCTTTTTCAAGTTATATGAACAAAATGCACTCTTGTCAAAACAAATTAATGCAACACCGCGTGCGTTACCACCCACCAGCTGAAGTCCATTTACTGTTGGCACGGTTGCCAGGGGAACTGTTTGTTCCCCTGTAATAATACAGCGTGCAAAATTGGAATCATCTGATTTCGTAAACTGAAGTCGATACTGCTCCCACCAATGCTGTACAAACGGATTTAAAACAATTGGTTGACCATCTATCTTAAAAGAAATACGATCTATACCTTTTATTTTCCGCTGATTTGCCTCTGCTTGTATTGCTCTAAGTGTCTGTTCATCCTCTAACACCTTAAGACATAATGAAAATTCCGGGACTTCTTCTGCTCCATCCGCAAGTGCCTTTTTAAAGAACTCATTTTTTGCTGAACGATCCTCTTCATTTTTGGGTACAAATAAAATTACACTAGATTTTTCTGCCAAAACATTACACTTGTCTTTACCATTTGCTAAACTTCCAATATCTGGACATGGCTGCGTCTCATTTTCGCATTTTTCAACAGTTAGATACTCTCCATCTTTTGACAGCACTATATATCCTCGTATCTGCTTCTTAATCAATCCAGGCGGCAGTGCAAGATGGTTACTAATTCCATAATCATATAATGCTTTTAGCATAGGCTGCCTCCTTTCAACACTTCATCACTGTCATATGGCGGTACCTGAATCACGCCATGCTCCATAATAGCATGATATAATGATACTTTTGGCTGTGTCTTCTTACGAACGATGTAATCATGTAAATCAAATACATCATATAACATCAGCCCCAAATCCATGCTGTCTTCAATCGGTTTTCGAGTCAAATCACTCTCCTCAAAATAGCATACAAACTCACGAAGCCCTAATGATGGCTGATAAAAAGTTTTGCCAGAACGAATCCGGCGTAAAGCCTGACTATATAGCTGCTCGATTGTCCCCGTATATGTTGGCTGAGGTTTGATCACTGCCACAATCCGATAACGTACATCTCGAAGTGCCTGAGTCATCCTCTGAGTTCGATCTTCGTCTGTATAAAGAATAGAATCTTCCACTTTTGTTTTTATGTTAACAGTTGATTTTACCTCATTTCGTTTGAAACTGATGTAACGTATGGGATTTAATACTTCTATTCGTGTTATCTGCCAATAGAACTCTGCGGGTTTGCTATAAATTGCAGAAAGGATTCCTCTTGCCGCTGACGGAGTCGGTACTGGGCTACTTAATCTTTCCACCTTCGCCTCTGGTGGTGCGAAACATGCAAAATCCCCCCATACCTCCAATGCAATCTCACGTTCCATTTTTTACCTCCATTTTTGTATGCATTCCCAATCATTATGCTTTGCTTGTTTTTGGGAATGCCACTAAAATTATAATATATACATTTCAATTCTCACCAACTTATTTATACCATTTTCATTTCCATATTTTATTTTTGGTGTTGTATGTATTATGATTTTAAATTGCCATTTTGTCAACTTGATATTCATATTTTTACGGATTATATCATATAATCCGTTGCCTCTACATCTTCCATCTTCAATCCCATTTTTTCATCATAATATTTTTCATGGCCCACGTTTAAAATATAATATCCACTTTCTAATTTTACTCTTGTTCCGTTTACTCTTTTCCAAAAGTACAATGGTTCTGCATGTTGTTCTACCCACTCTTTTTCAAAACAAGAAACTGTGATTGGTGCTACTTCACGCATAATTTCAGTTGTCAATCCTTTTTCTTCAAGTCTTAAACGAATATTGTTAAACAACTCTTTTTTTCCACTCCATGGAACAATCAGCTGTATACCTTGATTTGTAATCAACTGATACTCTTTCGCCACATCAGAATAATTTTTCTTATTTAATGCATCATTTAATGACGCTTTTCCCTTTTCTTTCTGAAACAACCTATTATAATAAGATTTGATCGTTTCTGGATTATCAAGATCCACTCCTAATTTTTCATTCTCTTTCCATAAATATCTTACTTCATTTGCAGCTTTTTCATAAAAAGCCCCTGGATACCCTCCATCCTCCATCACTTCAAATACAATTAACTTACCACCATCCGGCAAACTACCATTTCGATTGCAACGTCCTGCTGCTTGAATAATTGCCTCTAACGGTGCTAATGCACGATACATTGCATTAAAATCAAGATCAACTCCAGCTTCTATACACTGCGTTGCCACTACTCTACATGGTTTTTTCGGTTCTGATTTCAATCGTTCTTTTATTTCTTCTACAACCGCCAAACGATGTGCCGGACAAAGATCTGTTGTCAGTAAAAATACTTCTTCATCACTTTCACATCTGTCTTTTAGTTCATTAAACAATTTTCTTGCATGACGTCTCAAATTTACAATCGTACATACACTTGGTTCCAATGCCATTTGATCTGCAATCTGTTCTAACGATGCTCTATTATTAGATCGCTCCTCATTTTTACAAAGTCTCCATTCAACATGAACACGACGCATCTGATCGTAGAGTTTTTTATTTTCAGGAATAATTTCCACTGGTTTCCATTCTGTATCTGGCAACGCATCAAAACTTGGCTGTGTAGCAGTTGAAAATACCATCGAACAATTATATCTCTTACACAATGCATTTACTGCTTTCACAGTTGCCGGTGCTAATTCAGTTGGCAGGCTTTGCGCCTCATCAAAAACTACCACACTATTTGCAATGCTATGCAGTTTTCTACAATCACCCGGCTTGTCTGCAAACAAGCTCTCAAAAAACTTAACAGATGTTGTAATAATCATCGGCGCATCCCATCTTGAAGCAAGCTCTCTGATTTCCTTTGGCAAATTTTTCTGGCTATGATCTACCAATATATTTGAAACAATCTTGCAATATTCCTTTTCGCTCTGTTCTGCTAATGACAAAAACGGGAGTACGATAATAATTCTTTTCATTTTATTTTTTTGACAATGACGCAATGCGAAATGAAGCATTGCCAATGTTTTACCTACTCCAGTCGGTGCCGTTAATGTAAAAAGTCCCGGCTGCTTTTCCCCTGCATCACCACAAATATCAAATACCTGATTTCGGATTTTGTTTATTTTTGAATCCGCTTTCGAATTTTTTCTAAGTTCTTCACAATATTCATACAATACCTTTAATGCTTCTTCTGCATTTAATTGGCTTCCACTATTTTTCTCAAGATAATCTGCTTCATTATCACTTGCTGAAACACTGTAATCAGCATCAACCAAACACGAAAACAGCATCCGAGTATCCAACATATTTTCAACTTGATTCTCAAATTTCCTTTCAGGAAGCTTTGGCAAATGATATGTCGGGAAATCATTCTTAAAAGCTTTCATTGCCTCTCGAAATTCTTCTTGACCTCGCAGAGAAGGAATCAACTTACTAGAGCAACAATCCATTTTTGGATCTTTTATGGCCTCATAAAATTCTTGTTCCAGTTTTCCTTCTATGAGAACTAACCCATCATGATGTCCCCGAATTGCTTCAATAACAGGTTCATACTTTCTCCACACTGAGCTAGTATGATCTTTTTGCGTCAATCCTCTTATCAAATACAATAATGCCGCACTAGAGAAAGCATGATCTACTCCCTTGTTGACTCCTGAAAGCACACCTTGAAAACGTTCCCCATATTTTCCTGTGTCATGAAAAAGTCCTGCAACTTTTGCTTCCTCTGGTCTTCTAATCTCCATCCCAAATTTGTACGCCAAATCTGCAACTTTTGAAAGATGTTCTTTATTTGTTATCATTTTCTTACTAGATTTTGCATAATATACCTTCATACGCATCTTCCTTCATTTTTTTCATTTTGTTCAGTATTCTTTTATCCCATAGCATCTTTTGTTTTATTTTATCACCGTTTATAACTATTGTCAACAATTGTCTATTTTAGAAAACAGCACAAAAAAAGAGCATATGCCACATCTCTATAGCATATGCCCTTTACCTTTTTACAGCACCCCTTGGCACTTCCAAAGCATAATCAAAAAGCGAATGGACGCTATTAATTGGAAAATAGCCACTACAATAAGTGCCAATGATCCAATTGCTGCGACGATAAATCCTAATATCGGAATAATTGAAAATACGAGCATCACAACACTGATCGCCAATGAAATAACCATACAAGTTACATACCAGTTGCATACGCTGTGGCAATAATCTGCTACCTCGTAAGATACCGTACTTACACATTCCTCTGTTGCTGTGCAAATGTAGTAGGTTGCACCCAGTGTTGCAAGGCCATGAAGAATTGACATCGCTGTTCCCCATAGTCCATCTCCACCGGCAAAAAGGCCCAGCACAATTCCTATAATTGTAAACCAAAATGCATTATTATATTTTTCACTCTGCGCTTTCAGATTTACAATCGCAATCAATTCCATGATTCCGCCAACAAGAGCTGCGATTACTCCCAAAATTGGAATTACTGCAAATAATGCCACAATGTTTCCCCAGAACATCAATCCAAGTCCTGACTTTACCTTTTGTCTATCCATTCTTCTTCCTCCTCAAGTGTTTTGTAGCCATTCTGCTAATTACTGTTTTTTCACCCCTGCGGATAACACTCCTTACAGCACTGTGCCGCAAATTGAATATCACTGTGCGGTGTCTTAACTCCATTCTCCTCCTGGTAACTCTCATGTCCCAGTCCAAGAATGGTAATCATATCGCCCTCCTGTGCATGTTCAATCGCATAACGAATTGCTTCCTTGCGGTTCGGAATGACCAAATACGAAACAGGTTCTGCTTTTTCTTTCTGTGCCTTATCGATTCCAATTTTGATATCAGCAAAAATCTGATCAAATGTCTCATAGCGGTTGTGACCGGCAGTGACAATACTCAAATCGGCTAACAGTGCACTCGCCTCTCCCATCTCGTAGCGGCGATACTTTGAACGGTTTCCGTCAGCACCAAATACGCAGACAATACGCTTTGGATGATATTCACGAAGTGCTTCAAGATGATTTCTTGTGCTGTAACCATTATGGGCAAAATCGACACAGACTGCAAAATGGCCATTATTGAACACAATATCAAAACGTCCGCGAATCCTTAAATGAGTTAATCCTTTATTGATGATATCAGTGGAAATTCCCATATCATGCGCAATGGCAACGGCCGCTGCAGCATTATACATATTGAAATCGCCTGGCAGGTTGACCTTAATGTCGGCATCAAGTGCGCCGCTCATTGTAAATTCAATACCTGGTGCTTCCAGCACACCATTTTGGCTCTTCTTTAAATTTCCAATGCGATAATCGGCCTTTTCGCCTTCTCCGTAATAGAATACCTGCTTTGTGCGACCATCCAAACCATCACTAAGAGTTACATATTTCATAAAAGCATCCAGATGACGATCATCACAGTTTACATAAGCACGGCGGCTCTGGTTTAACAACATCGCCTTGCAATATAGATATTCCTCGAAATCCTTGTGCTCATTCGGTCCAATGTGATCACCTGTCTCAATGTTTGTCCATACTGCGTAAGCAAAGTCTACTGTTGCCACGCGTTTTTGCTTCATACCTTGTGATGAAACCTCTAAAACAACATGCGTGCAGCCAGCCTTTACCATCATTGCCAGATACATTTGAAGCTCCATTGGATCCGGAGTCGTATTATTTAATTCATAGCAGTCATACCCTGGCGTTTCGTTACAAGGTGCGCAGCTATATTTGTCAGATCCCCATACAGCATGATCGCATCCTGCAGGCATTATGGCACCGTTTGTACCTATTGTTCCAGTAAGATAACCAGCTGCACGCAAAATATCAGCCATCATATGAGTGCATGTTGTCTTGCCCTTTGATCCTGTAATTCCGATACAAACCACCTTTTCAGATGGATATCCATAAAAGGCTGCTGCAAGTGCTGCAACTATATCTCTTGTAGATGCGACCTGCACAACTGCTGTTTTACAATCAGCATCAAGTTCAACTGGCTTTTCAACAACAAGAAGTGCTGCTTTCTTTGCCAGTTCCCCTGCCATTGTATGTGTGTCAAAACGTGCGCCTGAGATACAGATAAAAGCATCTCCTTTTTGAAGCATACGGTTATCATGGCAGATACCTGTTATTTCTTCTGAAAGATCTCCTTGCAATACTGTATAATCAATGCGCTGCAGTAATTCACTGATTTTCATAATCTTTACTCTAAGCCTCTCATATCCTCTATATTGTCTGTCAGCAGCAATCCAAATCCGTGTTTCTTTCATATAAGTTTGAATAAATACTGACTTTTTTAATTAGTATTAGAAAAGAGGCATCTTCTTTTTTAGAAGATACCTCTTAAACTATACTATCAATCAATAAAAATTGCAAGTGATATTCATGAACTGTAACAAAGACCCTTTTATGCCTTCTTAGGTGTATGAACAACTTCTGCCTTCAAACCACCATCACCGACATCAATTTCAATAACATCCTGTGCGTGAACTTCTCCAGAAAGAATGATTCTTGCTGCAAGTGTCTCAACATTCTTCTGCAGGTAACGCTTCAGCGGTCTTGCACCATATACTGGATCATAGCCATGCTCAACAATATACTGTTCTGCATCCTTTGTCAGAGAAATCGACAGCTCACGGTCTTCAAGACGATTATTGACATCTGCTACCATCAGATGAATGATATTGCCAATATTGTCCTTTGTTAATGGCTTAAAGAGGATTATCTCATCAAGACGATTCAAAAACTCTGGACGGAAATGACCGCGAAGATCATTCATAACAGCTGACTCTGCCTCTGATCTGATATTGCCCTGCTCATCAATGCCATCAAGCAAATATGAGGATCCAATATTAGATGTCATGATCAAAATAGTATTCTTAAAGTCTACGGTACGACCCTGAGAATCAGTGATTCGACCATCGTCAAGTACCTGAAGTAAGATGTTAAATACATCAGGATGAGCCTTTTCTACCTCATCAAATAAAACAACACTGTATGGTTTACGACGTACTGCCTCTGTCAGCTGACCGCCTTCATCGTATCCAACATATCCCGGAGGCGCTCCGATCAGACGAGATACAGAATGCTTCTCCATGTACTCCGACATATCAATACGAACCATGTTGTTTTCATCATCGAACAGATTCTGAGCAAGCGCCTTTGCAAGCTCTGTCTTACCAACACCAGTTGGTCCAAGGAAAAGGAACGAACCAATCGGCTTTGAAGGATCCTTAATTCCTGCCTTAGAACGAAGAATCGCCTCTGTTACTTTCTCAACAGCCTCATCCTGACCAACGACTCTCTTATGAAGCTCATCAGCCAGATGAAGTGTCTTCTCGCGCTCACCCTCTGTAAGTCTGGCAACAGGAATACCTGTCCATTTTGAAATAATTTTACAGATTTCATCATCTGTAACAGCCTCATGAACAAGAGAAAGATCCTTTGACTTTACAGATTCTTCCTCTGCTGCCAGCTGTTTTTCAAGCTGTGGCAACTTGCCATACTGTAACTCAGCTGCCTTGTTAAGATCATACTTCTGCTGTGCCTGAGCAATCTGCTGATGAACTTGCTCTATTTCCTCACGCAGCTTGCTTAAGTGATCTACTGACTTTTTCTCATTGTCCCACTGTGCCTTCATGCCTGCAAACTCTTCACGCAGACTTGAAAGTTCCTGCTTGAGTGTCTCAAGACGCTCCTGTGACAAGTGATCAGTTTCCTTCTTTAATGCAGCCTCCTCAATTTCAAGCTGCATAATCTTACGACTTAGCTCATCCATTTCAGCCGGCATGGAATCCATCTCGGTCTTTACAAGCGCACATGCCTCATCGACAAGATCAATTGCCTTATCTGGAAGGAAACGATCTGAGATATAACGATTAGAGAGTGTTGCTGCTGTTACAAGCGCAGCATCGGTAATCTTTACACCATGATAAACCTCATAACGATCCTTCAGACCTCTCAGGATGGAAATAGTATCTTCTACCGTTGGCTCATCAACTAAAACTGGCTGAAAACGACGCTCTAGTGCTGGATCCTTTTCAATATATTTGCGATATTCATCAAGTGTTGTCGCACCAATACAATGAAGCTCACCTCTTGCAAGCATCGGCTTTAACATGTTGCCGGCATCCATTGCGCCATCAGTTTTGCCTGCACCAACAATCAAATGAAGCTCATCGATGAATAGAATAATCTTACCTTCACTCTTTTTAACTTCATCTAGAACAGCTTTCAGGCGCTCCTCAAATTCACCACGATACTTTGCACCAGCTACCAGTGCACCCATATCAAGTGAAAAGATCTTTTTATCCTTCAAACCTTCTGGAACATCACCGCGGACAATACGCTGTGCAAGACCCTCTACAACTGCAGTCTTACCAACACCCGGCTCACCAATTAAAACAGGGTTATTCTTTGTTTTACGTGAAAGAATACGTACAACATTTCTAATCTCGCTGTCTCGTCCGATTACTGGATCAAGCTTATGATCTCTTGCCTTATCAACAAGATCACTGCCATACTTGTTCAGTGTATCGTAAGTAGCTTCTGGATTGTCAGATGTCACTCTCTGATTTCCTCTAATCGTAGATAATACCTGAAGAAAACGTTCTCTGGTAATACCAAACTCACGAAACAGTTCCTTTACATCATTGTTTGGATAACGAATAAGTGACAGGACAAGATGCTCAACGGAAACATATTCGTCTCCCATTGCCTTTGCTTCGCCCTCTGCGCTTACAAGTACCTTATTCAGTGCATTGCTGACATAAAGCTGTCCGTTTCCACCAGACACCTTAACCTTTTTTTCAAGTGTCTGAACTGCTCGGTTTTCAAAATATTCAAGCTGAATATCCATCTTGGTGATCAGTTTTGCAAACAAACTATCTTCCTGATGTAACAGCGCAACGATCAGATGCTCCTGATCAATTTCCTGGTTTCCATATTGATACGCAAGCTTTTCACAATCCTGAACTGCCTGCATTGATTTCTGTGTAAATTTATTAATATTCATAGCCCCTCCTTATCTGCCACTGCACGACATCACTTGGTATATTTTGTCTATGATGTCTTGAGAACAATCGCTTAGTGGCTGCGAGTTATGTATGTTTCATTTGTTCTATAAAGAGTATAACATAATTTTTAAATCTGTCAAGCACTTTTTTATTTTTTTGCAAAAAAATTCGCCCTATCAAAAAGATAAGACGAATTTTACTTTTATTTAATTTCCATAGATTGTTTGATGCAGACGATTGATTGTTGCCTCAAAATCTGGAACAAGCTCCTCACCTAAATTTGAATACAGACCATCATATGGTATACGATCCGTCTGAATATCATAATTTATATAGGAAGGTGCGTTAGCAATCAAGGTTGTCAATGTTGCCGCATCAATATTGTGAGTAATAAGCGGAAGCATATTATTTACAACAGCGAGCAAAGTTGTTGCATCCAGAGATCTTGCTTTTTGCATCAGCTGTACAAGAATCTCTCTCTGTCTTGAAGTACGGCCATAATCAGAATGCTCATTTCCACGGCTTGTGTAACGGATTCTTGCAAATCCAACTGCCTGATTTCCATTCAGATGTGTAATTCCACCACCTGCAACATAGTAATCAGAAGCATTTAATCCCTGAAGTCTGCACTGTTCATCCAGATACATATTGATATAACCAGCCTCCTGTGTTGAAACTTCCAGATCAACACCACCTACAAGATCTATGATATTAGCCATCGAACTAAAGTCAACTGAAGCATAATTATCAATATCAACTCGATAATTACTTTCGATTGTAGAAACAAGAAGCGGACCTCCGCCAATTGCATAGGCACTGTTTAGCTTTCTTATACCAACATTTGGAATGTTAGCATACAAATCTCGCATAAAGCTTGTCATATAAATTGTCTTTGTCTGCGAATTGATGGAAGCTAAGATCATGGAATCGGAATTTCCATACCATCCATTTCTAGTATCAGAACCGATCAGCAGGATATTATAAACATCGCCATCAGAAGCAATATCAATATTTTGACCTACATTTACTTCCTTAGCAAAAGCTGCTGCTGCCTCTGAATCCAGCGTCTCCATCTCAGTAAAGCCTTCCACATCATCTTCATCTGCTGTTAACAAACCATAATTAATGGTAACTTCACTATCATCTACATAATTCGTTTTTCCAAGATAATGCTTTAATCCAAAATAAAATACACAAAGTCCCGCAAAAACAATAATCAACAATACAAGCACCACAATTAAAAGCGGTGTCTTGGCCGACTTCTTCTTTCCCTTGGCCATACCGGGTTCTCCTCTCTGTTTTCCAGACTCTAAAGCCCATCCTATTACAGACAAACTCTTGTCCTAATTTGATTTATGGCTATTGTTTAACCACACAATCTTTAATAGTATAGCATATTTTAGACAAATTACCAGACTTTTTTTTACAAAATCTTTGCCTGAACTGACCTTTTGACCCTGATATCATTCTATCAAGATATAAAATCATGATTAGGGCATTCTTTATCATAAAACTGTTCCATTACACTGCTTATCGATGCCGTAATTTTCTCATCCATACAGCCTGTGTTTACTCCGTTTTGAATAGCACGCGAAAAAGCAGCTATCTCATAGCGAAGCCCTTCTCCTTCCAACTTATAAAAATAACGTCTGTTCTGTGTAAAGTCCTCATAACGAACTTCAAAATAATCTGTTTTCCACCATGGTGACGGTACATAAATATATCCTTTTGTCCCTGTTATGATAAGCTCACCTTCTGACTTTACACCGATTCCTGTTTTAACAGATGCTGCTGCATTTGCGTACAAAAAATTTATCTTTGAAAAAAGATCTTGATCATTTTTTGTCTGATATGTCACCATATCACATTTTTTATAATCTGCTCCCAAAATTGAAAATACAGACAATAATCCAAATGGTCCCCATACTGCCATACTGCCAAAGCCACCCTTTTGGTAACCTACAGGCGGCGGCGTCATCTGTGTACAGGTTGCTTCAACTGCCTTGATATTTCCAACCTCTCCACTCTTTGCCATAAGAACAAGACGGTTAAATGCCATAAAATATGCGGTTTTAATAGCTTCTAAGAAAACACAGCCTTTTTCTTTTGCAAGTCTTGTCAGAAAAAGTGCACCCTCTTTTTCTAGTGCCACTGGTGATTCGCAAAGAACATGTTTTTTTTGCTCTAATGCCTTTTGGCTGTACCAAGCCCGTTTATCCGGCGATGTTACCACATAGACTGCATCACTCTCATCAAGCAATTCCTGCAGCGTTTCATAAACTGTAAGGCTTCCTGCATACTTTTTTTCATGTAATAACAAACCTTCTGACAATTGTTCTTGCTTTATTGGCGGCTGAAAAATCCCCGACAGCTCTACATTTCCTACATACCTGGATTCCTGAATAAATTTTTCAACCATCGGCTCATAGCCAATAATACCAAGACGTATACCACTATTTTCCTGACGAAGCTTTGTACTGGAAATATTAGCAGTGCGCGGAAGATAAACCACCTCACAATATTCCTTCAGGTAATCAAATTTGCCTTCCCAATCTGAACCAATTGCAAAAACATCAATATGATATCGACGAATATCATCTATTTTTTGACCAATGTACTCCTCTGGTATAACCTCATCTGCAAGTCCAGTATCTTTTACTGCCTGAATACGCTCCATTAGAGACTGCTGAACATTCAGTTTTCCTCTGCTGATATCAAAACTATCCGTTGTCACACCCACAATTAAATAGTCTCCCAGCGCCTTCGCACGTTTGAGCAGGTTTATATGGCCATAATGCAGTAGGTCAAACGTACCATACGTAATGACTTTTTTCAAATCGTTCTCCTTGTACTCGTATTTTTCATTCAAACGTCTGCTAAATCTATATTATGCTCTTTCATCGATCTCAAAAAATGCAGTCAAGAAACGTTCCATTGCATCTTTTGAACCAACTGAAATACGCAGATATTTTTTCAGCATTTCATTGCCATATGATTTTACTAAAATCTTTTTTTCTGTCTCTAATTTCTGCGCAACCTCGGTCGCCTGATGTTTTGGTGTCACGAAAATAAAATTTCCACGGCAGTCTCTTGTCTCGTATCCATGCTTTGTGAGTTCTGCAAGAGTATATGCCTTTCCCTCTTTTTCCGTTTCTATTAGCTGCTCAATCATCTCTGGATGATCTAAAATGCGTTCTGCAAACAATAGCGCAATCGCATTTGCATCAAATGTCAGCTTCGCATTTTTCACATAATGAATAATCTGAGGATTGCTGATTACAACGCCAAGACGACATGCAGCAATTGAAAACAACTTTGAAAATGTACGCAAAAGCACAACATTTTCTTCATTCAGTGCATATTTTAAGAAAGTATTTGGATAAAAATAATGATACGCTTCATCAATAATAACGATTGCACCGACTTTCTTTGTTTTTTCGATTACCTTTTCCAATTCATCTTCAGTGTAAACATTGCCGATCGGATTGTTTGGATTTAATAGCACTACAATTCTAGTATTTTCTGTAATGGCATCTAAAATTTTATCAATCGAAATCGTCATATCCGGCTCATATGCAACTGGAACATGATGAAGGCCAAGAATGCAGCAGTTTACCCAATACATTTCAAAGCTTGGTGCAACTGTGACAACATCTTTTCCTTTTTCACCAAATGTCTCTAACAGATAACGTATTCCCATATCAGAACCATTTACTGCTACTACATTTTCATATGATGCGCCAATATAGGCTGCATACTTATTCAAGAAGCGATCCGGCTCAGGATATATCGAAAGAAATTCTGGTGTAATCTCTTTTAATACGCTGTCTACAAATTCCTTTGGCAGTCCCTCCGGATTTTCATTCATATCATAGCGCAGATAATCATAACGGCCCTGCTGCGGAAAAACGCGATTTGTATTTTTAATATGTTCATCTACATAATACATAATTTGAAAACCATCCTCTCATAATGTAACAATTTTTTCTCTTGTTTTTATTGTACTACAGATAATCAAAACATACAATAAGAAAAATCATCATGAATCCCACCTTCTTTACATATCAGTTATTAAAAAGGTATCAGGTGTCCTTCCATGTTCAATTTTCAAAAAGGTGTCTTTCATCCATTTTCTTTCAAAACTCTTTTAATTTCTGCTGCTTTTTTGCTTCTTCTGCTTACCGCTTTTACACTTCCCGCCGCCGTAATGGTAAGCACTACCCAAGGTTCACGAGAATTGCCAATTTATTGTGTTCAGACTGATCAAAAGAAAATTGCGCTTACATTTGACGCAGCCTGGGGCAATGAAGATACAGCTGATCTTTTGTCAATTCTGGCACGAAATCAAATTCATGCTACCTTTTTCTTAACAGGAAGCTGGGTAGATGCCTATCCTGATGATGTCAAGGCAATTGCTGCTGCCGGACACGATATAGGAAATCATTCACAGACACATCCAGAGATGAGCACACTTTCAAAAGAACAGATCCGCGATGAGTTAATGCAGGTACACAAAAATGTAAAGGAGCTGACTGGTCAAAATATGTGCTTTTTCAGACCACCTTACGGCGACTACAACAATCTTTTAATACAAACAGCAACAGAATGTGGATATCTTAGTATTCAGTGGGATATTGACAGCTTAGATTGGAAAGACTACGGTGTTCAATCTATCATTGATAGAACTGCGTTAAATCCTGAGCTTTCAAACGGATCTATCATTTTGATGCATAATGGTGCTAAATATACAAAAGATGCACTTGAAACTGTTATTTCAACACTTCAGTCAAAGGGTTATGAATTTGTAACGCTGTCTGAGCTTGTTTATAAAGATCATTTTCACATGGATGCTTCTGGCAAACAAATTCCTGATTAATTACATCTTTTTTCCACTTTTTTCAATAACTATGCTATACTGAAAACAAAATTTAAATGCTTCAGAAAAGGAGATTTTATGAGTACACTAACGAAATTAAAAGAAAACATTGAATCCGTGATCGTTGGAAAGGGAAAGGTGATCGATATGGTCATGACTTCCTTAATTGCCGGCGGTCATATTCTATTGGAGGACGTTCCTGGAACGGGCAAAACAGTTATGGCCAAGTCGCTTGCCCGCTCTTTGGATGCCTCTTTTTCCCGTGTACAGTTTACACCAGATTTGCTGCCATCTGATGTAACTGGATTAAACTATTACAATCAGAAGCAGGGTGAGTTCGTATTTAAATCAGGCCCTGTTTTCTGCAATATTTTATTGGCAGACGAAATTAACCGCGCTACACCAAGAACACAATCTGCTCTTTTAGAGTGCATGGAGGAGCGTCAGGTTACTGTAGACGGAAAGACCAGACCTCTTCCTGCTCCTTTTATTGTTATCGCAACACAAAATCCTGTTGAGACAACTGGAACATTTCCTCTGCCTGAGGCACAGCTTGACCGTTTCTTCATGAAGCTTTCTATGGGTCTTCCATCTAAAGAAGAGGAGCTTTCTATCCTGACGCGTTTTGAACATGCCCAGCCGCTTGCTGAACTGTCTGCTGTATGCACCACTGAGGAAATTGTTGCAGCACAAAAGGATTATAAAAAGGTTTTTGTTCATCCGCTTCTGCTTGATTACATGACAGAGCTTTCACAGCAAAGCAGACGTCATCCTTATGTAGTTACTGGAGTAAGCCCACGAGGAACACTTGCACTTTTGAACGCATCAAAGGCGTATGCCTTTTTACATGAACGAAGCTTTGTAGTTCCAGAAGATATCAAGGCAGTAGCAGTCTTTGTTCTTGCGCATCGCCTTGTCTTAAGCCGCGGCGTTGGCAGCCAGTCAACCGGTACTGAAATTATTGAAAAGCTACTGTCTGATGTTGCCGTTCCTACTGAAAACTGGGGAAAACACGAATAAGACTGAGGATTTGCCATGAAAATACTTCTTTTATTAGCCGCAGCAGGTCTTTTATACATATTGCAGGATTTGATCTACAAAACTTTTTGGGGCAAAAATCTCTCTGTCTCAATCCACTTTCAAGACAAGGCGGTTCTAGAAGGCGAACAAGCCACACTGACAGAGGTTATTGAAAACAGAAAACTTCTTCCGCTTGCCTACCTTAATGTCAAGTTTCAGGTCAGCCGCAATCTTGTATTTCAAAATATGGAAAATACAAGCGTTTCTGATTTCAACTATAAAAACGATGTTTTTTCTGTTTTGTTTTACCAGAGAATACGAAGAACGCTTGTCTTCTCCTGTCAAAAGCGCGGATACTATGAAATTACACAATCTGATATCATCTCATCCAATCTGCTTATGACAAGTGAATATATCAGCACATTGAATCAAAATACCTATTTATATGTTTATCCTAGATATCTAAATATTGATTGTCTTGACGTACCGTTTCGAAAAATGATAGGAACCATGACTAGCCGCCAATTTTTATATGAGGATCCTTTTGAGTTTCGCGGCATACGAGATTACACATCTACTGACCCGATGAATAGCGTAAACTGGACTGCCAGTGCACGAACTGGTGAGCTTATGGTTAATGTTCACGACTCTACATCTTCTCAGGAAGCCATTATTATTTTAAATCTGGAAACAGAAACTGTATGGGTATACGAACAGCTTCACGAAATTGCAATCCGGCTTGCCGCATCAATCAGCTACTACTTCCTTAATACTGGTGTTCCCACCAGAATGATATGCAATGGAAGTGACTGTATTACTGATCAGGTTGCCGTAATTCCTACTGGAAGTGGTCTTCGTCATGTTAATGCTATTGCTGAGGTTCTTGCAAGAATCGATCTTACACGAACAGTTGTATCCTGTACAGACCAACTGCATGAACTCACAAATAAAATGGCAAACTCGACTTCTGCTCCGCTTTATATCATGATCTCTAACTCAATGAGCAATTCCCTGCAGGATGCATTTGAACAGCTGATCAAAACTGGCAGCAGCGCTATGTGGATTGCACCTCTCTACGAGGACATGGAGCTTCGCGTACGGAAAATACCAAATATGGACATTATACGATGGGAGGTAAACAAATATGAGAATTAAGCTTCAGGCTCTGACAGAGCATATTCATGGATTTTTGTTAATTCTTGGAATTACTGCATTTCTCTCCTGTCTTATTTTTCCTTCTCATTACTTATTCTACTTTTTTCACAGTTTTCTTTTGCTGATTCCATTTGCAGTTACTGCTTATGGCCAGGAAAAAATCAAGCATTTTGTCAGCTATTTCATTATTGGTATTGCATGTGCCATTTTGCTGTTTTTTATTGGAAGCAACTTTTGGGAGAAGCTGTACTTTTTGATTCTTTCAGTAGCTATCATGCTAATCCGTATTCCTTCCCGTCTTCAAAAAACAGACGACTATGAAATTGTGGATGAAAACGTAATTGAATCAGGTGGTCTTTTTGATTCGCCAAGTGCCGGCTTTTTAGGGTATTTTGTTCTTCTCTTTTTTATCGCCTTGCTGCTAAAACGAAATGATCTTCAAACAATACTCTACTGGATTACATTTGCCTGGCTGACAGATTTTCTTGTATACACGAATTTAAAAAGCCTTAATCGCTATCTTTACAGCAGACGCAATATAGCAAACCTTCCCGGCAAGCAGATTATTTCTACGAACCGTGCACTCATGATTGCCTTTTCAATACTGGCTCTTGTGGTCATGCTTGTTGTTCCACTTCTTCCACTAGATCATATTGTTTATTCCATCGGCATCGCTATACGTGATTTTTTGCGATGGATTTTCTCTCATTTTTCCAGTGAAGAACAGACAGTCGTAGAAACAGCAGCTGAGTCACTTGCCACCTCTGGACAATCTGCTATGTTTGGCGATGTTAAACCTACACCTGCCTGGCTTAAAATGCTTTATGATATTTTATTTGCTGCCATTTTATTTGTTGTCAGTGCAGGTGCGCTTGTAGGAATTGGCTATGCAATACTGATGCTTGTACATCGTTTCTACAAGCCATCTGCAGTAACTGGCGATATACAGGAATTTATTAATGAAGAAACAGAATCTACTTTTCTTCAGGATTCTGAAAAAAAAGAACGTGATTCTCTTTTTTCTATGCTGTTTAATCCGAATACCACTATTCGAAAAAAATTTAAAAAGCAGATTCAGCAGGGAAGCCATTTAAACAAAAAGGCTGGCAATTTCATTCCTGTATCACTGACTCCTCTGGAGCTTGAACAGTATGCAAAACTGCCAGATGATGAGCGCACACATCTTCTGCATGCCCTTTATGAAAAAGCGCGATATTCAAAAGAGGGCTGCACAAAAGATGATGTTGCTTCATTTAAGAAATCATAACACTATAGTGAAAAGCATAGATAAAACGTCAGGAGCTATTGTATTTCCAATTGCTTCCTGACGTTTTTCTCTGTACATTTTTCTTATATTTTATGAAATTTTTATGTAGGATTAAGTCTAATCATTTTTCTTTTGCTACACCCCAAGTAACCATATATGTCTTTCCCTGACTGGTACACTCGCCATTATACCCCCAGTTTAGCCATCCTTTTTGTATATAATACAGCCGTCCATAATATAAAAATACACCTGTATATGACCAATCAATCATTCCGTTTTTAACATAATACCAGCTTCCCTGATGCTTTACAAGATTTGTATATTTCCAATCCAACACACCGCTTCGTATCATATACCACTTATTCTGGAAGAAACATAGACCAGTATATTTCCAGTTTAGTGCACCGTTTTGAATATAATACCATGTTCCATAATACTGACACAGTCCAGTATAATTCCAATTTAGTGCACCATTTTGGATATAATACCATGTTTTATTATACTGACATAAACCAGTGTAGTTCCAGTTCAATGCACCATTTTTGATGTAATACCACGTTCCATTATACTGACATAGTCCAGTATAATTCCAGTTTAATGCACCATTTTGAATGTAATACCATGTTCCATAATACTGACACAATCCAGTATAATTCCAGTTTAAAACGCCTTTTTGAATGTAGTACCAAGTTCCATTATATTGATATAATCCTGTATATGTCCAGTCAATAACACCATTTTTTACATAATACCAGTTTTCGTTATAATAAACCAGATTCATATAATACGATGCAAACACACCATTCTGATAATATTTCCAGATACCATCCTGACATAGCAATCCCGTATAACCGCTGTTCGATGATGCATCAATAATAACATCAGTTCCTTCCAATGCAAAATCTCCATCCGCATCATATACATAAACATGTGTAATATAAGTTCCATATTCATTTTTATGATCTGACGTACGGATATAACATGTTGCAGTATTCTGTGAAACGCTTGCCTGATGCCAAACTAAATCATCCTGACCATTTGCCTCTGTCCATGTCGGCAACAGCACTTTCGATATTCCTCTTGAAGCCTCAATCTGAGCTGTTACACGATATCCAGTACTGCTCACTTCTGATACTGTAATCTTAACAATTTTTGGCATTTTAGAAGGTGTATTCGTAATAACACGATACATACTAAACTGTCCTGCATAATCCCATATGTATACATCATTAATATATGGGCCTCCCTTTTTATCTTTCGCTGGAAGGTCAATATATCCTGACATTGTGGATGAATTATAATTTATATCTCTCCAAACAAGATCATCCTGACCATTTTCTGCTGTCCATGTTGCAACACGAATCGCATTTACGCCAAAAAATGTACTGTACTGGAACGAAATTCGATAATTATCGGCACTTGTCTGTGTACATGAAGCTGTAATTTTTGGCTTTCCACTCACTCTCTCCAAATCCTCTGGAATTTGAACATCAAGTGTTCTCGTTACGCAATTTCCTGCTTTATCATACAAATAAATAACAGAATGATACGTTCCACTTTTATTTTGATGAGCAGAAGTCATTACGTATGACATTACACTTGACCCATTGACCGTCATATTCGTTGTCACAGCAGCGCCTAAACCAAGTTTGTCTGTCCATGTTTTCATCTCTGCCTTTGACACACCAAGCGGACAATCAAAATTTGCATTCACCTGATATCCCAAAGCACTAACTTCCGTTACAGATGCTGATGTAATCTTGGGAACTGGTGTAGGAACAGATGCTGTTAATGCATACAGCTTTTTTGTTCCCCTATTATCAGTAACATACGCATGACAATTATATTCACCTCTATAATTTCCATGATTTGAAATATTTACGCGAACACTTGCCCGTCCATTTACAAACTGAAGCGGATACCAGATAAGAGTCTTTGCCTGTCCTGCGGTACTGCTCCATACTGCTACAGAAGAATTTCCAGAAAGACCATAATCACTGGCAGCTTCTACTGTAAGTGTAAATCCATTATAAGAAATATCTGTTGTATAAACATTGTAAATAACAAGTGCCTCTGCCGCACCCTTCACAGTAACACTAACTAGCACTGGCTTTGAAGCTACATTGTCCGTATCATATGCCACAATTCGAACACCATATGCACCTGTTCTCCACCCAAACTCAGAAATTGAGAAACTGCACTGAGAATATCCACCAGAAATGCTTCCCTGCTTTGTAACTGTTTTCTCTGTGCTGAATGCAATATTCCATGCACTATATTCTACTCTTGCAACCGGCTTTGTTCCGCTCACCTTGCAGTATGCTGTAAATGCATCTTGAGTTACTCCTGTGTATCCCGATTCTGTAATTGTAAGTGATGGTGCTGATGTTGTACTTATACTACTGCTTTGGCATACATTCTGAATTGTAAAGCTTCCATTCTGCCATTTTTCAGTTCCATCCTGCTGCACCCAAATCTGAATCTTAGAAACATTGCTTTTTCCCTTCCAGTTTCCAAGATCAGCATATATCATCTGATTTACATTCTTTTTCAGTGCAAGCTCCGTTTCAAGCGTGTCCTGACCGCTTGTGAAACGCATGCGCACTCTCAAATTTTGATTATCTCCAGCCGTTCCTGAAATATTAAAACAAAAATAACGCTGTGAAGAAAAATCAACATTTCCTGCGCGTGCAATTCCTGCATATGTGAATGGACTGTTTGCTCCTGCATTTACGGCAATCTTCTGGCTGTCTGCACTGCAGGAAGTTAATCCATACTCACCATACCAGCCATTCATAAGAGTCGTTCCAACATTACATGACGCGGCATATCCGCCGGTACCTAAATCTGCACTCCTATTTTTTGACGCCATTACAGAACCATATACAGATGAAAATGACGGCAATCCAACAAGCGATGCAAGTGAATCTGTATACGCAAATGATTGATTTGTATCAATATATTTCCATACCGTCCACGCAGGCTTCTTTGCAAATGTACACAATGCCTTATTTTCATCATTATACCAAAGGCCCTGATGTATTCCCGCATCTGCCTCCGGCTTCGCATCTACTTCTCTCATTGCAATAAATGCATCAATATAAGGGTTAGCTTCAGTCACATAATACGCATAAGCAAGTGCCGCTGCCTGCTTCCACTCTACATTTCCCTGGTTAAACGAATGTGATGTATATCCCTGCTCAGACAATATCACATGCTTTACGGAGCCATCTGGATTTCGCAATCCATTTTTACACAAATATCCAGTTAAAACTGAAATATTCTCCATTGAAATAAAAATCGCATTTTCATTAAAGGTTGCATTATCATTCCACCACTCTGCCTCCGTAAGTGGATTTCCATATGGATGGAATGCTACTCCCCACTCAATATCACCCTCTGCCTTCATATAGGTGTTTACATAGTCAATTAGCTCTTTTCCATCATAACGTGTTCCTCCAGACACACCATGCCAATACATGTCTAACGACATAAAAACTCGCGCATGTGCACAGCTGCTTTTCACTGCCTGGCTTGTAATTCTCATCATATTGGTATAAATATATGCATAATCCGGCGCAGACTGGTGACCTGTGTAATTCCACGAAGTATCTGCATTAACTTCATTTCCAACTGTCCAGCTTGCAATATGTCCATATGCATGATCACTTCTGCCATATCGCTCACCGAGAAAATGAAGCGCTGCTGAAATGCATTCAATTCCTTCCTTTGAGACAACGTTCCATCCATGATATGCACCAATTGATGCATTTGCACCAGGATAGCCAAAGCTATGTGGATTTTGATCTGGCTGCCATAATAAAATCGCATTCACAATAATATTATTTCGGTCGTACATAAGAAGTGTTTGGTCTAACTTGGCAATACAATTTGATGAATACTGATATGTTTTCCCATTATATGTATAAGAATATCCGCTGCCATTAATTAGCTCATTCATTACAATATTTACATTTGTATAACTAAGGCCTAATTCTTCAATATCTGTTCCAAAAGCAATATCTGTGAGAAGCCCTTTTTTGCTTCTTGCCTGCGGATATGATGACTGATTTTCTGCCAATGCTTCTGGATTTGTAATAAAGCATCCATCACTCAATGCCTGATACGTACCATCCCTAAATTTCATTCCAACAAAAAATTTAGAATACAACTTTGACTGTGCTGTATTATTATTCAGCGGAACAGAAAATTCAAACGTATCTTCTTTTTTCACATCTGCAATCGGACTGCCTGTAATGTCTTTTTGATACATTGGCTCCTCAAACAGATACAATTTCTCATCCGCTGTCTTAAACTTATGGTTAATTTTTCCTTTGACAATAACCTGACTTCCCTCTATCCGACATGATAAAATTTGAATAATCTGAGTCACATCTCCAAGATCTAAAAAGTCAATTCCATATTCAAACTCGGTAGTTTCCTCTTCTATTTCCTCAGTTGACTCTTCTTCTGTTAACTCTTCTGTTAACTCTTCTGTCATTTCTTCCGATGATACTTCCTCAGAAGATTCTTCTGCAAATATATTTTCTCCAGATGATTCTTCAGGAGATTCTTCTACTGTCGTTTCAATAGCTGTTTCAGTTATTGTTTCACTTACATCTTCTCCCACTGTTGTTTCTTCATGTTCAGAAGCTGTTTCTATCGTTGACTCAGTCTCTAACGATGTACTTTCCTGTTGTGTACCTTCTGGCTGTATACTTTCCGATTGTGTACTCTCTGACTGTGTACTCTCTGGCTGTATGCTTTCCGACTGTGGACTTTCTGTTATTGCTGCTGAAGTTTCTAGCTGTGGACTAGTCTCAGTCTGCACTTCGATTTTCTCTTGCGTCTGATTCTCTTCCTGATACAAGCTAATGTCGGTTGTGCTCATTTCTTCTGCTGCCGGTATTGTTTTTACTCCAGCAAAGCTTCCCACTACAGAAAGTGAAACAGCCATAAAAAGTGCGCTTATTCTTGTTTTTAACTGTTTCTTTCTCATTTATTCCTCCTATCTTTTAAAAGAATAGGCAGGTTACTACCTGCCCATTCAATTATACTCGACTTATTCTGTTATGTGCAGACAAATTTTGCTGTCTGCAATACCAATTTTGCTGTTTTGAGGTTCATCACAGCAAACGTCCCAGCGAATGACATTAATATTCTCCAATATACCCTGATGATTTAAATGTTCTACTGTTTTGATTTTAAATTCACCCTTGCGTCCCTCTGCATGTAAAATAGCACAATGCTTTTCTCCACGAATTACGACACTATCATTTTCAACACTTACAGGCAGTCTGGTAACAAGATTTTCATGAACTTCAACACCCGGTCTGCACTGAATATAATCACATACAGTAAGTTTTCCCGTATTTTCATCTAACCAAATCTCACGGTATACCTTCTGTGCTTCAATTCCATATGCCTTTGCAAATGAAATCAAAATATTGCGATCTTTCGTTAATTCAAATCTGTCGGCACAGTATTCCTTTCCTGCCTTTTGATCAACATCTCCAATGATCGGAATATTGTGGCTTTCACCTCTATTACAGAAAATCTCATAACGTTTTTCAGAAAAATAATCCTTTGTGTATTCTCCTGCGCCCAAATCATCCAGAAAAGCTTCTCCATCTGCCAGATACTGAAAACTCCCTACATCATTATGGTTATGTGATTCACCATTATTACCACCCTTTGCAATAACAGCTGTTTGCTTTGCACCTCTTAAAATACACCACTGCGCATCCTGCAAAATGCACATACCACTTTGCTCTAAAGGCTTTGGCTCTTCTGCCTTTTTATTCTGTACATCGTCCAAATAGCGATGTGTCCAATACCAGTTCCAGTAAATGCCAATCCATCTCCAACAGCTGTCTCCATCAAGCTTTTGCGCATATAATGTATCTGGAAAACGAATATCACTGTACTGATCTGCCAAGCAGCAGGTAAGTCCCATTGGATATGTTCCTCTTGAATCACCATCAGAAAAGCTAATAGTACGACCTCCGGCAAAATAACACTTCTGTTGAAAATGAGCTATCGCATTTACCTTTTCAGATGCCATAAGATCCTTTGATGGATCGTATTCTCTTTGTGCTAATGCAAATAATATAAAATACGTAAAACCATATACCCAATAACCAAGGCCCTCCTGACATGCACCATCCATGCCAAAGCCTTCTAAATAATAATTTTCCAGTGCATAATTAAGTCGTTCTAACAGTTTTTTCTTTTCTGTTCCTTCCTTCATAAGAAGAAGAGCTGCACTTCCCACATTACCACAGCAAACAGCATTCCAATTATTCGTTGCCTGTTCCCAGCTTGCATATGGCACTTTAGACTCTATAAATGGCTTAAGAATACGAGCCTTCACTTCATTTTGTGCAAGAGTAATCACCTCTTCTGAAAGCTCATCTTTTAAAAGAGTTGTAAGATGTGCAAGTGCCTGACCTGTTTCACTTGCAAAAAGATCGATTACACCTCTCCAATTTGGATTTTCCTTTCTTCTCACATGTGCTGGAAGTGCCCAGCACTCCTCTGCACAAATTTCTCGTATTACCTCTTCTAACTTTTGAATATCTTCTTTTCCATGCCAGATCACACTCGCAAGACCAAGCACTGATAAGAACTTTCTTCTTCCAAAGTAAACAGCCTCATATCGCATACGGTTTCCATTTGTTTCAAATTCGCTAAAAAGCTCCTCTGTTAGCTGTGGCATGCTTTCATTTCTTAACTGGTCTGCCAGTTTTCTAACTTCACTTTCATATAGTGCCACATATTCCTTTATCTGATTTTGCATCTCCATATTGATTTATCTCCTTTCATCCCTTTTGTTTGATGCATATAACTTTTTCTGATTTTTGACAGATTTTCGCCATTTTTACTGAAATATCTGTTGACATTATACCTCTTTTTCTCGAATCTGTATAGTATTTTTTTACTGGAATTCAGGTTACAGTTCATATTACGCGTGAACTGTAACGACTTCAGAAAATCTGCGTCTGAAGATTTTTAAAAACACCATACAAATCAAGTGTTCCAAAGCCCCATTCCCTATTGGGATATGTTCTCGATGAATCTCTTTTTGCACCTCTGATAAAATACGTTCTTACATCTGTACTGCTAAAATAGCGAATCCCGCTTTCTCTTGTCCACTGGCAAAATAATGCCGCTGCTCCCGCCATATGTGCTGCTGCAACACTTGAACCACTTCTTTGTACACGACGGAGTTCATTTCCCACACCTGATAACGACGATGTAAAACCTTCAATTCCAACGCCAGGCGCCGCCAAATCTGGACAAATCCGGCCATCTGTAGTATAGCCACGCCCTGAATATAGGTAAATACTATTATTTTGATGATTGTAATTGCTGACTGAAATCACATTTGCTGCATCAGACGGCGAAGTAAGCGTTATAAATTCTGAAGGACGAAGGAATACAGTATCCTGCCTCAAAAATGATTCTATCGGAAGCCACATATGATAACGACCTGTTATAAAAAGATCATTATATACACGTACTGTCCAGACACCTGGTGTAATATTGATAAAGCGAAGCAGTGCAAGAAACTCACCTGTTCCCGTAACAGAAAGTCTATACGAAAGCTCCACTCTTGTCCGTGCCAGTGCAAAATTTAAAATTTCAATGCGCCCTGGCCTCACATATATTCTTGGAATTACTTCTCCATTCGGAGAACGTATCGCGACTGAATATGTTTCTGGTTCATTTGCCCACAATTCAAGAAAGAAGCCATTCTCTCCCTCTGCAACGCGAATCTCTACATCCTCATATCCGCTTTCTGATGAAATTTGTCCTTCAAAATGATGACCTCTTGCTGTCTCATTTCCTGTTCCTGCCACAATTGTGATGCCCACAGAACTTCCAAGTCCTTCAAGCATTCTTGCAAGCGGCAAGCCACCTCGATGAGATCCAGCATTCGTTCCCAGTCCCAGACAAATCACAAGTGGCTGTTGACGCTTCTTTGCTAACGATACAAGATAAAGAACACCTGCCATGATATCATTTTCCTGATAGGCCACCGCATCCTCTTTAATCTGATAATAAGCTCGCAAGCGATTCTTAGCAGGCTTTAACTTTACCATTGCAATATCTGCTTTTGGCGCTGCACCAGTAAAACTTCCATCTGGCAGCTCATTTCCTGCCGCTATAGAAGCCAAAAAAGTTCCATGCCCAATTTCATCCCTTGAAGAAATTCCTTCATAAGCATCTTCCATTTTTACTGCTGCATTCAACTGCTCATGTGTAAATTCGCTTCCATATAAAAATCCTTCCGGCGTTCTTGTAATGTTCTCTAGCGTCTCTGAAAGCTCTGGCTGCACAGGCAGTCTAATTGGGCTTCCGGCCGGTATTGTCTGATCCCAGATTGCTGTTACTCTAGTTGTTCCATCTTGTTTTAGAAAAATGGAACCTGCATAATCAATTCCAGTATCCACAAATCCAATCAAAACACTACTTCCATCAAGCTTAAGATCTGAATTTTCCCTTACCTGCAAAATACCAGATGATTCCATACTTCCTGTATCCTGCAAACCAAACAGCTTTGGAATGTTATAATAGCCATAGACAGTTCCATCTTCATATCCATTCGAAAGCTTCAGGTAAAGAGATGCAAACATAGCCCCCAATGGCTGTTTACAGTCAAGCGTATACTTTGACTCAATAAGACTTCGATTTCCAATAAAATCACAATATTCCTCTGAATAAATCTGATCTTGACAGTTCAAAAAAGACTCCCTAAAACAAATCTCGTCATACTAGCATATGTACGTTATGATTGTTTTAGAAAGTCTTTTTATTATTCCATTAAATCATGTACCACTTAATCTCATTCGGCGCCATTTCCAACTCAAAGCTACTTCCGTCACCGCGGTAAACAGTCGTCTTCTGTGGCTCATAAGTATTGTTCACTACGCAGAATTTTCCATTCTTTACATAAGCGTGAACTTCTACATTAAAGTTTGTGCTAAACCACTGATTTAAAACAGCCTCACCATGCGCACTCCATAAAATGCTTCGATATAAGATACGGCTGTTCTCAAAACTATATGGCAGACCGCTAATATATACACTTCGGCCCTTACCAAACTCATTTACAGCCATCTGCACTTCCTTTTCACGCTGCACAAGAATTTCTGTGCCAGCATATGCGTACATACTCTTCTTTCCCTCTCCAAAGTCTACCGGCTTTGTTGTATCGGCAAGAATGAAATGATCCTGATGTTCTTCCCAGTTATACTTATCATAGTTTAAAGTAAATCCTGTCTCTTTCTCAACACCAATCAAATCAGCCAGCTGTAAGAAATGACCCTGGAATTGATGACCAGATGGTTCACCAACACCAATAAATCCACCTCCATTGTAAACAAATTCACGAATTGCAGATGAGATTTTAGGATTTTCCCAAACACTTCCACCAGTATGAGCTGTGTCACCATCTCCAACATTGATAATAACATCAATATCCTTTAATATCTGCGGATTTTGAAGAATATCATCAAATGAAATGAAGCAAACATCAAATGGAGCTCCGCTAAGTGCCTCAATAATTCCAGCATAGCTATAATTTTGCTTCTGATACAGTGCATGATGTACCATATGACATCCCCAGCTGCGAATCTTGCCCCAACTATTGAGCACTGCAACTTTTTTCACGCAATATGGTGTCGTTTCCTTTGCATTTTCATATAGCTCACGAAACTCATTGCATACATCCTCAACGTACTGTAAAAATTCAGGGAAATCGAGTGTCAATTTTAAGTATCCGCCATATCCGATACGATCAATCGGTTTTCTTAAAATCGCACGTCTTGCTGTAATCCAGTTTTCCTTTGCTTCCTTCACTGGATCTCCATTCTCATGGAATGTATCTGGGAAGAAGTAAGGCAGGAAACGGCCTTCTGTATATTTTACGCCCTTAATATCAGAAATCAGGCGTAATGTACTTCCATTTCCAACACTTCCTACAACTGCATCAAGTCCAATTGTAGCAAACTCTTCCATAAACGGTTCTGTTCCAATCCAATGATCGCCCAAAAACATCATGGCTTCTTTACCGCACTCATGAGTAATATCTACCATTTCCTTTGCCAGCTTTGCGACTTCTCTGCGCTGAAATGCCTGGAAATCTTTAAATTCCTTGCTTGGAACGCGATACTGGTTATTATAATAGCCCTGATCAATTATATACTCCGGACGGAATGGATAACCCACCTCTTTTTCAAACTGCTCTAAAATATAAGGACTGACTGATGCAGAATAACCATACCAATCCACATATTTTTCTCTCTTTAATTCATCAAACATCAGCGTAAACTGATGGAAAAATGTTGTATAACGAATAACATTCACATATGGATGCTCTTCGCAATACTTGCGAAGACGCTCTAATGAATACTTATGTGTCTTTGGCTGGCGCACATCAAAAGTAATCTGATGCTCAAAATCCTTCCATTCATTTGTTACTGCATTATACATATGAACTGGATCCCAGATAATATATGCTAAAAAGCTGACCGTATATTCATGGAATGGCACAGCGTCGCAGATCACCACACAGCCAGTATCTTTTTGATAATTCCAATTTGTTGTCGGCACGATCTCACCTGTTGAACGGTCAATGACTTCCCACCATCTTTTGATATCATCTCTTGTATTGACCATCATCAGTTCATCTGATATTCCCTTCATAAGCGGAATAGAAAGCTCTTTGTCAACCGCTGTATAAAAGGCTGTCATCACATAACACTGCTGCACCTCATCTGGATTTGCCTTTGCCCACTCATTATCTTTTCTTGTTGTATAATAAGTCGCATAAATTTTTGCACCCGTTTTTGTCAATTCCTCTGGAAATTCAGTTCCATCACAGTCACGTATTGCATCCGCTCCCCAGCGCTTCATTAGTTCAATTGTTTCTGGTACAACGTCTAGATTGGTCGGAATCGTAACTCTTCCCTTTGTCTGGCTCATCTTACGTTATCCTCCTATAGAAAATTTTCTTATTCTCTTTTTGTTTTACTGCTACTATTTCAACACAATAATCCTGTTTTCTTCCTCAGTATAGTTTCCGCCGCCCATCTGATTTCTCACAAATGGAACACCTTCTCTGACATAGAAAATATTATGAGAAAGCAATGCATCAGGATTCAAGGATGGACTTATTGTTCCTCCAAGATCATCATAGCTTACATTGTGACTGAAAGTATTATGAATTGCTTCATCAAGACAAAACATTACACATCCGCCTTCATTTTGTCTGCTGTAATTATATTCATATGTTGTTCCATCTCCAGAATCTGCATCATAAGCCATTCCATCCTGATTTAATCTCGTATCCGCTGCTTCATTGTAACGAAACAGCGCATCTTTACATTTCCACGGCCAAATGGCTGCCGCTACCTTTCCTGCACGATTTTTTGGACAGCAATAAATGCGATCATTAATTTCCTGTGCTATACAATCTGTCATATTGTGTTCCACAAGCGGACGAAGCGCATACATAGCTGTAATGCCATCTCCACCTGCTTCCTTAACATAATTATTGCGAATCACCATATGTTCATGACCATACTTAAGGAATGCTTTTTCGTCCAATATAGCTCCCTGAAATTTATCATGTGCATATGTATAGCCAACTGCAATTCCCCAGCGGCTTGTACGATATACAAAACAGCCTTCTACTATAACATCACAAAAACGAGCAGCACCTGTCATATCTTCATTTGCCGGCTTTAATGCTGTCATGTAAATGCCGCCATTATTCATATGCTTATCGTAAACATTTCCATGAACGTCATGAACATAAAGATTCTGCAAGTGAATACCACTTCTTACTCCCTTGTCCCTTGCAGCAACAGCAACTCCTGTACGATTCATCTTATAAGGTGCACTGTACGTTTCTCCGATGATGTTCTCTGCACTGTTTGTAATCTCAATATCATGAATCCAGATATATTCTGCATCGTACATCAATACCGCAGATGACACATATCCCTGATACATATGTGTTGGTGAATCTAATTCTGTGCCATAATCCTGATACCAGATTCCCTGTCCATTTGCTGCAATCACCGGCAATACTTCCTCATAAAATTTCTCGCAATTTTCTGGCAAGTATGCACCAATCTCAATAGGAGATTCTTTTGTTCCACTGTCTTTGATCTGTAAAAACTGTCCCTCAAAAACTGATCCTCTGGCTAAAAGTACACGATCTCCTGGCTGAAGCGTCAAACGATTGATGGCAAACAAAGTTGCAAATGCAGATGATTTGCTCAAACCATCATTTGTATCATTTCCGTCAATCTGACTGACATAATATGTTCTGAATGAGTTTGTCATATGCTTCCTCTCTCAATCTTTTCTCAATGATCTGCTCTACATCCTCAAATTGGAAATAATCTCCATGGTAACGTCCAAAAAGATCATGATTATTTTCATAAAAATTCAATCTTTCTTCCCGTGTAAAGGATGGGCAAACACCTAGCTGCTTGATTTTTTCAGATGGCTGTACGAAATCCAGGCGAAATCTTGTAAGCTCATATTGAAGATACATCGGTGGGGTATAAAAATATGGCCCATAAAACAATTCCCCTTTTTCCTGTTTATGCCTGTTCTCTTCATTTTTTTCTTTGCGGCGCTCTTCTAATGCTTCTACAGTATCATCAGGAATCAGGCCAAAATTTTTTGCCAGTGTAAGCGCAGCCTTTGCCCTTTGCCAATCTTTTTCATCCAGACAATACTTATTTTTCATCTGATTTTTCATTATTTTACTGCTCCTGCAATTCCATTTGCAAAGCTCTTCTGCAGACAAAGGAAAATAATCGCTGTCGGCAGTGTACAGATCAGTACACCTAACATCAACATTCCGTAATCTACACTATAGCCACTCTTTAAATTTGCTACTAACATCGGCATTGTAACCTCATTTTTATCCTGAAGGATAATTGTTGGCCACAGATAATTGTTCCATGCATTCATAAATGTTACCGTCATAGCTGCACCATAGGTAGATTTCATAACAGGAATAAACATCGTAAAGAAAATCTTAATCTCGCTTAATCCCTCTAATCGTGCAGCCTCAATAATATCATGAGGGAAAGATCTTGCTGCCTGACGGAACATCATAATTAAAAATGGCGTTGAAATAGAAGGCAATGCCAGTGCAATCCAAGTATTTACAAGCTTCCATGATGCAAACAGCTTAAATAACGGAATCATAATAGCAACAAACGGAAGCATCATTGCAAGCAGCAGGATATTCATTAAAACATCCTTTCCCTTATCATGATAAATCTCAAAACCGTAACCTGCAATTGAGCAGACAAGAAGTGAGATTACCGTTATTACAATCGCATTTCTAAAAGAGTTAAACATTGCAAGACCTAAATTTTGTGTCTCAATCAATGTCCTATAATTTTCTAACAGATGAGTTCCAGGAATCAGTTTTCCTCTAACAATGTCGATGCTGGCGTTTGTCGCACCTGATATCATATAATATAGAGGAAACGCTGACAGAAAACTTGCAAGAACCAAAATCACATAGGATATTGTTGTTTTTACTTTAGTCACGTTTATCACCTACTTTCATCTGAATCGCTGACAGAATTGCCACGCTTACCAAAATAAATACTGAAATTGCTGCGGCATAATTAAATTTTGGTGTCTCTACAAAGGAAATATTATAAACATAATGTGCCAGTGTCATAGTCGATTTTCCTGGACCTCCGCCCGTCAGGTTCACTGACTCATCAAACAACTGCAATGTTCCTGATGTGGACATAATTGCAGTTAACAAAATGGTCGGCTTTAACAGTGGAATGGTGATACGTGTAAACTGCTTGAATGGACTTGCGCCATCAATGTAGCTTGCCTCATAGACTGAATAATCAATATTCTGCAATCCAGCAAGATAAAATACCATATTGTAGCCAGTCCATCGCCAAATCAATGCAATTACAATTACAAAGCGTGCTGCCCATGCATCCTGGAACCAATTTACTGGTGTCAGACCAATCGCTGCTATAACATTGTTAACAAGACCATCCTGCGCAAACAAGGATTTGAAAATCATAGAATATGATACAAGTGATGTCGCACATGGAAGGAATATCAATGTACGGAAAATACTTTTTCCTTTAATCTTGGGATTATTCAGAATCTGTGCCAGACAAAGTGCCAAAATTAACATAATCGGCACTTGGATCAAAAAGTAAAATACAGTATTAAACAAGCATTGTTGGAATGTTTTATCCTTCAAGATTCTCTTGTAATTTGCTAATCCTACAAAAGTACTTGCACCACCTGTACCCTTTTTTGAAAAAGAAAGCACAAATGCCTGCACCATTGGATAAAAGCAGAATATAAAAATGAGAAGTGCGGCCGGAATCAAGAAAACCCATCCTGTAAGATTATGTCTTTTTTCCAGGCTCATCTTTGCTTTTTGTCTTTTCACGTTAACCACGCCTTTCTATTTTGGAATTATTCAGAGCCATGCAAAAATGCTTTCTGTAGATGTCTGTATTAAAGCAGAAATTCAATTTTTATGGCAAATATGGTGATAAAAATATACCGGGAACGCACTGCATTCCCGGTACCAGAATTTTCTTAATTACTCGCTAATGTTAAACTCAACGGTATCCTGTGCATTCTGAATCTCTTCATCAATGTCAGCATCATTCTGAACCACATTTGTAACAGCATCCGTCAGTGCACTTCTGATATCAGAATAATATGCGCCATAATCAATTCCCGGAACCTGTCCTGCAAATTCAACGATATCCTTATATACAGCCTGTCCGCCGTAGAAATCAGAAGTCTCATTGTATACATCAGACTCTGCAGCTGGCAGATAACTTGCAATTGCACCTGCGTTTACAAGCAGATCATCATAAAGCTCAACATCTGCACCAAAAGTAGAACTTAAGAAATCAAAAGCAAGCTCTGTATTCTTGCAGTTAGAAGATACTGCCCAGCTTGCACCACCACAGTTTGCGTAGTTTGTTGCTCCCTCGATATCATCAAGTGCCGGCATATTTACGATCGCCCACTTACCAGACTGATCCTCTGCTGCCTGAATGGAAGACATGATCCAGCATCCCTGAATAACGCCTGCTGCTGTTCCCTTGTTCATGGAAGCGATATACTGATCCCAGTCAGTGTAGTCTACCATGATACCCTCGTCGATCAGTTGCTTATATACTTCAATTGCTGCCTTCAGTGCTTCGTTATCTACAAGTTTAACTTCACCATCTACAATCGGAGATGCGCCTGCAGACTGCAGCATCTCAATTACGATCTCTGAACCGCCTGAGCTTGTCAGCATCGGAACATCATTTGCTTCTACTACCTTCTTTGCCAGCTCGATAAATTCAGACCATGTAGTATCCATGAAATCCTCTACTTTAAGTCCAGCCTTCTCTACCATATCAGAACGAATTGCCATGATGGTTGCACCATTATCAAACGGAACACCATAATTCTTTTCATCTACTGTAGAGTCTGCCAGCTTACCTGCTGAAAACTTTGAAAAATCAATTCCTGAATCTGTTAACTCAGTGAAAATCTCTGGATAATTAGTTACATTCTTATGGAAAGAATAATCCTGCATTAAAAAGATATCTGGCAATGTATCATATGTACCAGCCTCAGCTGCTGTAATCAAGCTCTGCTCAATATCAGAATAAACCTTCTCCTGAATGTCAAGCTTAAAATTAGGATGATCCTTCTGATATGCAGCCTCAGCCTGCTTCATTGCATATACGTTGAATGTAGGATCCCAACACCATACGGTTAATGTCTCCTCTTCATCTGCTGCGTAAACATTCTGTGCAATTCCTGTAGTTCCTGCGAGTGCATATGCAAACATAGCTGCTGCTGGAAGGACTGCCGTTAATTTCTTTCTCATAATAAATTCCTCCTTAAAAATTTGTTTTTCTGTTTTTGATGATCTTATTATAACTTTCCCATCTCCTTATTTCTACTTTTATATTGCTTTATTTTGTTATTATCTTGCTGTTTCAAGCATTTTTTTGCGATTTCAAGTCTATATTTTTCAGCATTTTATATTTTTTCCCGAATTGAATTACTATTTTATCGTATATTTTAACAGTTTTACGCATTAACCTTATTGATATTGCTCAGCAATATTCTTTAAATTTATAACAATTTATTATAAACTTTTCTTTTTTTCTATGCTATCATAGCATTACGACGATTCTTTTTTACAGAAAGGAGATTTTATGGCAGATGAACGTTACGACATCTCAATTACAAAAGAATATTTAATCCGAAACAAGGCTAAGCTTCTTTATATCTCCTCCGCTACCTACAGCGGCGACTGGCTTAGCACACCTCATACACACTATTGTTCTGAGCTTTTTTATGTTCTTGAAGGAATTGGACAGTTTCAGGTAGAAGACAATATCTTTCCTGTTAAAGCAAATGATTTAATTATCATCAATCCAAATATTTCACACACTGAACTTGGACTTCGCTCCCATCCAATGAAATATATTGTGCTTGGCATTGAAGGTCTGGAACTTTCGTCTGAAAATGATCATTCTAATTTTTGTATTGTTAATTTTAAAGAAATTAAGGATACGATGGTTTTCTATTTACAGATGATGCTAAAAGAAATTGAAACACGTGCACCTGGGCATGAAGCTATATGCCAGGATTTAATGGAAATTTTGATTGTTCTTTTTGGACGCCAGACGAATTTCTCAACAATTCTTACTCCAGCCAACAAAAAGGCTTCTCATCTATGTGATTCTGTCCGCCGTTATCTTGATCAAAACTGTGAGGAAGATATCACACTAGAACAGCTGGCAAAATTTTCTCATGTCAACAAATATTATCTTGTTCACGCATTTACCGATGAATATGGCATTTCTCCAATCAATTATCTTATGCAGGCACGTGTCAAAAAAGCCGAAAAACTGCTGACCACAACTGATTATTCTATGTCTGTAATCAGCAGTTCCTGTGGATTTGCTTCATCTGGCTATTTCTCACAGACATTTAAGAAAATTACAGGTCTCTCTCCGAGTGCTTATCGGAAGAAAAGCAAATCAGAACATGAAGCAAATAATTAAAAATAAGGTGTCAAAAACAGACTTTAAACTGTTTTGACACCTTTTTCTTACTATATGGATTATATTTTTATAGATCAGTTTTCACTCGCCAGTCTAAGCGGTTCCTGTCCTCTAAGTTCTATCACAGGTCCTCCTGTATGCTCCACGTAAGCGCGTGTAATACGTACACGGCCAATATTGTCATCCTTTGGAATCTCATACATGATATCAAGCATAAAATCTTCTATAATGGCGTGAAGTGCTCTAGCTCCCGTATCCTTTTTTAATGCCTTTGCAGCAATTGCCTCAAGCGCATCTGGCTCAAATATAAGATCTACCTCATCCATTGCAAGAAGCTCTCTGTACTGCTTTAAAAGTGCATTCTTCGGCTCACTCAAAATTCTTGTCAGCATCTTCTCATCAAGTGCATCCAATGTAAAGACAATCGGAAGACGTCCCAAAAACTCTGGAATCATACCAAAGTTTCTAAGATCCTCTGTCTCAACATAGCGAAAAATATTCTTCTCATTATCATAGTGATCTTTAAGCTCTGCATTAAAGCCCATCGAAGATTTCTTTGCCAGACGCTCGCGAATGACCTGATCAAGATCTGGAAAAGCGCCGCCACAGATAAATAAAATATTAGTCGTATCTACTGTTACCATAGGCACCATCGCATTCTTGCTTGATGCACCAACAGGAACTTCTACTTCAGCACCTTCAAGAAGCTTTAACAGGCCCTGCTGAACACTCTCACCATTTACATCACGATGGTTTGTCTCTCTTTTTCTTGCAAGCTTATCAATTTCATCAATAAACACAATTCCAGTCTGTGCTTTTTCTACATCATTGTCTGCTGCTGCAAGAAGCTTACTGATAACACTCTCAATATCATCACCAATATAGCCTGCCTCTGTAAGAGACGTTGCATCTGCAATAGCAAGCGGCACATCAAGAAGCTTCGCTAATGTCTTAACCAGATATGTTTTACCGCTTCCTGTTGGTCCAATCATAAGCATATTTGATTTTTCAATCTCAACATCCTTTTTTTGCTGAAGCGCTGCCACTCTTTTGTAATGATTATATACAGCCACAGACATAACTTTCTTTGCGTGCTCCTGACCTACAACATACTCATTTAAGCTTGCATGAATCTGATGCGGAGACGGAATTGCCTTTAAATCAATTGGCTTTACCTGATCATCTGGCTTCTTTTTTTTAATTTTTTGTTTTTCCGGCATTCCCATATTCATGCCACTCATCATATTCATCAGATCATCTGGCATCCCAGCAAATGGAAATCCCTCTGGGATTCCAAACATTTTCGGGAAATTACCACTGTTAACCTGATTAAATGCTTTTTGCATACAATCATTACAGATAGTAATATCCGGAGAGATTGTGATCATCTTTCCTGCCTTGCTCTCTGGTCTGCGGCAGACATAGCAGACCTTCTCATATGCATCATGATCATCATTTCTATTGCTATTAGCATTGCTGCTATTATTATCCGCATTTATTACATTTGTATCATTATCATTTGCATTCTGATTTGCCATAACGAAAACTCCTCAATCTTTCTATTTTATTGACTGATCAGCAGCCAGCCTGCTGCACAAATAGATCCAGTCATTACCTATCGGTTTTTCATATCCCTTGTAGTATACTTGATACACGAAAGAAAAACAAGATTTTTCGAAAAAAAGACTGGCAGATTTCTCCACCAGTCCCTAAAATTTTTATAAAGTCTTTTTTAGTTCACGGGACACCCATTCACAAAACCGCACGTTCCGTGCGCCGCTGCTACGCAGCTTAGTTTTGCTCATAAGCGGGCGTCCACTTCGTCCAGCTACTTCATAAAATCCTCATGCAAGCATGGGATTTGTATGAAGCTATCTGGACGCGTGAACTATAAAAAATTAGTTATCGATCAGCTTCTTTGTATCCTTCCAGCTCATCAGACTTCTTAACTCAGCACCAACCTTCTCAACTGGATGCTCAGCCTGCATACGTCTCATAGCTAAAAAGTGTGGCATACCAACCTTGCTCTCTAACAGCCATTCCTTAGCAAATGCACCACTCTGGATATCAGCCAGAACCTTACGCATTGCGTTCTTAGTATCCTCAGTAATGATCTTCGGTCCAGTGATGTAATCACCATACTCAGCAGTATTGGAGATGGAATATCTCATTCCAGCGAAACCAGACTCATTGATCAAATCAACGATCAGCTTCATCTCATGAATACACTCAAAATAAGCTGACTCTGGTTCATAACCTGCCTCAACAAGTACCTCATAACCAGTCTTCATAAGTGCACAAACACCACCGCAAAGAACTGCCTGCTCACCGAACAAGTCAGTCTCAGTCTCCTGACGGAATGTTGTCTCCAGAACACCTGCTCTTGCGCCGCCGATAGCTAAAGCGTAAGCCAGTGCCAGATCATGTGCCTTACCAGTAGCATTCTGATGAACAGCGATCAGACACGGAACACCCTTGCCTTCCTGATAAGTTGAACGTACTGTGTGACCTGGTCCCTTCGGTGCGATCATTGTAACATCAACATCTGCCGGCGGAACGATCTGATTGAAATGGATTGCAAAGCCATGTGCAAACATTAACATCATGCCTGGTCTTAAGTTTGGAGCTACGCTTTCATTGTACATAGCTGCCTGCTTCTCATCATTAATCAGAATCATGACAATATCTGCTCTCTTAGTAGCCTCTGCTGCTGTATATACTTCAAATCCCTCTGCTTCTGCCTTTGCCCAAGACTTGGATCCCTCGTACAGACCAATAATGACGTTGCATCCAGATTCCTTTGCATTCTTTGCATGTGCATGTCCCTGGCTGCCGTATCCGATAATCGCAATGGTCTTACCCTCCAGTAAAGACAGGTTGCAGTCCTTCTGATAATAAATTGTTGCCATAACTTTATCCTCCATATAGTGTTGTAGGACAACTGCCCTACTTAAATATGCAAAACAAGACTCTAAAATTAGAGAGTTGCAATGTCGCGTTTTAATAACATAACTATTGATATGTTCTAAAACATTTCAATCAGGAAAGGCTATTCTTAGAACCTCTTGACAAACCTGTGATACCAGTTCTTGCTAATTCCAGTATCGTAAACTTCTCAAGAAGCTTTGTGCAGGCATCAAGCTTGCTGTCATTTCCGGTAAGCTCAATCATCATAGATTCTTCTCCGACATCTACGATCTTTGCACGGAAGATATCTGCAATCGCAATTACCTGCGCTCTATCTTCCGGTTTCGCTGCTACCTTAATCAAAATCAATTCTCTACAGACAGATGCGTCAGCAGGCAACATCTGAATCTTTGATACATCTACCAGCTTTGCGAGTTGCTTTTCAATTTGCTCAAGCACCTCTGGCTCACCCTCTGCCACAACTGTCATTCTGGAGTGACACTTATCCTGTGTCTCTCCAACCGTCAGGCTGTCAATGTTATAACCTCTGCGGCTGAATAATCCGGCAACGCGGCTCAACACACCGGCTTCATTATCTACCAACAATGAAAAAACAACTTTATTACTCATGTAATCACCCTTGTATCCTTCCGATTCAACGCTTTCGCTGCAAACATCCCAAATAAAATATTTTGTCTGCCTGCACGACTAATCATAACAATGTTTAAGTTCATTGTCAAGTGACAAATTTAATGTTGATCCGTGCGAATTTAACCTCTTTTGCCATTTAATCCCATTTGATTTGATTTGCAATCGACTTTTATTGATTTTTTATAACTTTTTGCTACGCATGTAAAATGTTTTTGTAGCTACATTTTATTCTCTAATTTCATTCTATACGTCAACATTTTTGTCCAAAATGGAAAATGATTCAAAGCATATTCGCTCCAAATAGGTAAAAACTAAAACAAGATCCATCAGAAAGGACTACTATTATGGAAAAACTTTCAAAAAATATAGATATCAACATGAACTATCTTTCAAAGCTTCTTCGTATCAACAAAAGCTTTGATCTTGTCACACGTGTCATTGAATTAAAAGGACATAAAGCTGCTGTTTACTGCATTGATGGCTTTGTTAAAAGCGACACACTTGAAAAGCTTCTGGAATTTATGTTTAAAAAAGCAGACTCATTCAAACAACCTGAAGATTTTCCACCAGATGCTTCTTCTTTTTTGACACTCTTGCTTCCCTACTGCGAAATCAAGCTAGAAGCAAACTTTGCGCCTGCCGTCACCTCGCTATTAAAGGGAATGAGCCTTCTTATTATAGACGGCTATGATCAACTTTTTATCATAGACTGCCGCAGCTACCCTGCACGAAGCATATCTGAACCAGACAAAGATAAAACCATGCGCGGCTCTCGCGACGGTTTTGTTGAAACACTTGTGTGTAATACTGCCTTGATACGGAGGCGGATCCGCGATCCAAAGCTGATCATGGAAATGCAGCAGGCTGGAACACGCTCCAAAACAGATATCTGCTTATGCTATTTAGACGATCTTGTTGATAAAAATCTTTTATCATCTATACGGAAACGGATTCAAAATATCACTGTACAATCACTTACTATGAACCAGGAAAGTTTAGCTGAATGTATTTTTCCATACAAATGGTTTAATCCATTTCCTAAATTCAAATTTACGGAACGTCCTGACGCTGCATGCGCTGCCGTATTTGAGGGCAATCTGATAATACTTGTTGATAACTCTCCAAGTGCCATGATTCTTCCTTCTTCTTTGTTTGATATTGTTGAGGAAGCAGACGATTATTATTTTCCTCCGCTCACTGGCACCTACCTTCGTCTAACAAGAGCTCTGATTGCACTCATGACATATTTTGTTCCCGTTTTGTATCTGCTTTCTACCATGCACCCAACAATGCTTCCTGATTGGTTATCATTCATTGCTATAAAAGATAATATCAATGTTCCCATCATTTTACAGCTTCTTATTTTAGAGCTGGCGCTTGATGGCCTTCGTCTTGCAGCTGTAAACACACCAAATATGCTGTCTACCCCTCTTAGCATCACAGCTGGTATTGTCTTAGGTGAATTTTCAGTTAAATCCGGCTGGTTCAATTCGGAATCTATGGTCTATATGGCATTTATTTTTGTAGCCAATTATACACAATCAAGCTACGAATTTGGTTATGCACTCAAATTTATGAGAATACTGACTCTTATTTTAACTGCTATTTTCGACTTCTGGGGCTTTGCAGCAGGTGTTATTTTATTTATCAGTTCTATGATCTGCAACAAGACGATAAGCGGCTATCCTTATCTGTATCCAGTCATTCCATTCTCATGGAAGGCACTTTCAAGGCGATTTTTCAGGTCACGACTTACAGACGTTGAATCCAAATAAATGACCACTGTTTTCAGGAATCTCTTGTCTTTTTCTATCTACTCATGGTATACTGTCTGCAGTTTGTTAGCGCAGACAGATTCCTATGGTGTCTGCTGCAGAAAGGTTAAAGGTATTCCATGATTAAAATAAAAGAATTTACTGAATTGACAGAAAAAGATAAAGCTTCCATCCGTGAGCTTATTGATGACTGTATCCGCTATGAGCAGCTTGAACTTGCCGTACCAGATTTGAATGAAGAAGACGGCACTGCATATTTATATTATCAGTCTTCAAAAAATCCAAAGCTCATCAGTGTACTTTTTTGCTATGATCTTGAGGATTATCTCGAGGTTAGTGCCTTCACAAGTCCTGCTCATCGCTGCCAAGGTGCTTTCACAAGTCTGTTCCAGAAGCTTATGGAGGGATACGAAGAAACACCCGTATGCTTCTATCCAGATGGAAACAGCTATGATGCGCTGATGACAATGGAAGTATTAGATTGTGAATATAGTGGAACAGAGCATTTGATGAGGTTAGAGAAAAGACCTGAGGTGGCTGGGGATGCTGCAATTGCAGAAAATAATGCCACCGTTACTCTTTATCCGGCAACAAAAGATGACTTACTTGCACTTGTCGCAGTTCACAGTGCCGCCTTCGATATGGAAAAAGAAGATTCCATCGCATTCTTAGAGCAGTCATTTGATACTGGAGAAACCATCTGGTGCATTGCTGCAGGCGGTACAATTGTCGGCCTTGTATTAACCTCAATCCAACCAGACCAGACAAATCTCTATGGACTTGCAATTCATCCTGAATATCAGGGAAAAGGCTATGGCCGCGATGCAGTAAACGTGCTTTTGCAAAAGCCAGAGATCACCTTCCCAGTTACACTTCATGTGACAGAGGAAAATGAAGCTGCGTTTAAGATTTATAAAGGGATGGGATTTGTTACTACACAAGAATTGATGGAGTATTGGTATTAAAACCATATTATTCTTTTCAATTCACATATGCCATACGTATCTATGCAGAAAGAACATGCTCCAGCCATACAGACCGGGGCATGTTCTTTTCTTCACTTTCTATTACTTTCCAGATTTACTCTTAACAACAATTACCACAGCATCAACAACCGCATGACCCAAAAGGCTTAATAACTCAGTTGCCATAATTACACCCCCTTTCTAGTATTATCAATTTTATCAAAAACTTTAACTTCCTGCTACAAATCATCCTTATATTTTAAATAGCTATGAACTCTCAACATTTCTCCTACGATGCATTTTGTTTTAATGTCACTATTTTGAGCTACATTTATATTTACTGTGATATTGGTATTGGCTACATTTTCATTTTTTCCGCGTATTTTAGTATTACCTTTACTCGTAACATCAATCTTCCAAGTACTTTGATTTCTCTTTGAAGCCTTTGCTGACTCATTCTTTGCATTCTTCTTCATTACATCATCCTCCTATCTTTTTCCTTACTCATTAATAATACTCGTCATCGTCCTCATCATCGTCATCGTCCTGACTATTATTTCGTATTTCAGAAAGGGTCAGTTCAACTGCGGTTGTCGCTGCTACTACAAATCCTGCCCATGCTGCTTCCTTTGCAATTTCTACTGCGCATTCTTTAAAACTCTTTGACATATGTTTGTCTCCCTTCTCTTTATTTGATGTTTTATCCTTAACTGTGAGTTCATTATATTGGATTTCCAATTTTTTCGCATTTCAATATCAGGAAAAAACGGTATCCAATTTTCACATAGAAAAAGCAGCTGCATTTTTCTTTTACAGCTGCTTACAATTATCTTCACTTGCATTCATTTTCTGCCATATGCTTCAATTGGCATTCAAGCCTTCTTTTGGTTTCAATATAGATTGGATCGTCTTCCTTTTTAAATTGAATTGTTGATCCATATCCCATAAGACAAATCACCAAATCCAACTGATCTGATTTTTGATAATCAATTTTGAGCTGATAAATTCCACTATTTTTATCATATGTGCATTTCTTCTTCCATGGGGCAAGTTCTGTCAAAATTCGATCCGCAGTATTCTTTTCATCGCTAAACTGAATTTCTGTAGAAAGCCCTTGCCAATTCAAGTAATTTTGTAAATTCATCTTAGCCTGCTCAATATCGAATTTTTCTTCAGTATCCTCAACATTCTGTATATTCGACAGATTAAAAATCACTATTTTATTTGTTTTAGAAATTTCAAAATATCCCTGAAAACGATTATGGTCCTTTGAGAACTCTAATAAAATTGGGTTATAATTTCCTTCCTTTATCTTGCCAGTTAATGTATGATATCGGATAAAGACGGTTTTTCTATCTATAATCGCCTTGGCTAACATCATCACATACTCTTTTTCCTTACGGTTATCCTGTATATGATACTGATCAAAACATTTAACATATTTCATAGGAAGCACTTCCATATGAATATGTTCAGCTTTATCATAAAAAGTTTTATCAGTAAAAACATTTTCCTGTATGCTTTTTTTAACTGCATTTATTTCTTCTCTATTTAAGAAATAATCGACTTTTGAATCATCTAGTACCGATAACAACCACCTTTTTTCTATTTCTGATAATGGAATAATATCTTTATAAAAAGCAGGCTCCTCCATATCCAGAATCTTTCCTGTTAACTCATAAAAATTATATTTGGAATATTCTTCTTCACTGTGTTTTCTATCATCAGCTAGCGCTTTGCTGTTTTCCTTCTCAATCACAAATCCATACTGAGGATCTTCCAACAAAGCCTTCACATCTCTATTAATATTACGTCCGGTATTCTCCCCAATTTGCTTTTCACATTTTTTCACTGCCGCTCTTATAATTTGTTTGTTTCTCTTTTCCTCTGCGAAACTGTCACCGCTCGCATGATATTTATATTTTTGCATTAACGACTCTGCGATAATATAATACCGAGCACTGAATATTTCATGAAAAATCTTACTATGTGTCTGAGCAGAAACCTCTTTTGGCAATTCTGTTTGAATTTCATTTGGAATCTGCCATCTATCCTTTTGCAACTTCAATTGTGGTATCATACTGCCAGACAAGTCTTTTCTTTTTTCTTCATAGTCCGGTTTTATCTTTTGAAGCATCATCTCTACATCTTTTTTATTTCGAAACGTTCCTCTGGAATACCTTCACAAGAAATAATTCGACAGTAAAAACTTCTCACCCATGGAATCAATTCTCCTGCATCCGTCACCTCAACTTCAAAATCAATATAGCCCTCCGTCTCATTTACTACTACCTGTCCCAAACGGCACTCCCTTTGCAAACGTCTTCGAATAAAACCTTCCGTCTTCGAATCAAATGCAATTCGCATCTTTACCTTATGCAAAATGACTGGCATTATTGCATTTTTCTGTTGACCAACTGTAGTTGATATCCCCCATGAATTTTTGATCAAGCTTTTGGCATTTTCTATTTCCATATCAATAAATTGATTCGTATAACGCCCATCGTATTTTTGCAATGCTTGCCTTATGTCCTGATCTTCGCAATAACAAATTGATTCGATGAATTCTAATCGTAATGTCGTATAGCATTCCTGAAACGGTTCATAATAAACCAGTGATTCTCTTCCATTGCGAAATCCAATTCTGATCTCAATCGGATAACAAAGAAGCTCTATTTTTTCTCCATTCATTCCATGCTTATACTGGATTCTGCACCACTTGCCTTGCTCAATTGCATAAAGCAGATCGATACAATTATAATCATTTAATGCCTGCATATAATGTTCATGCTTCAAGCGAAACGGACTCATGCTGCTATTTTCCATTCTGTCTAGCAAAAACACGCCAACCTCACCAAACATGTAATACTTTGAATAAAAATCAAGCAGACACTGCACATGGAATTCAAAATCTTTGTTTGCCTTTTTTCCTTCATCTAATAATCTTCTCATTGTTAGCAAGCCATCTACACTCCATTTGCGGTCTCCATTTTTCCCTTTTAGACCGATGCGCTGTGTCTGTCTGATGATGCCAAGTGAACTTAATTCCTGTAATTTCAAATTATACTTTTTATTGATATTGTTGTCATTTGCTGTTTTTCCTTTTACTTCCAATATCTTTGGATAAAAATTGATCAAATCAGACGTTTTGTACTCTTTCTTTTTCAGATCTTTTTTTCTCATATACTCGTATTCTGATAAGAAATCTTCTCCAGATTTCGTGGTCTTACCTTCACACTCTCTATTCCTAGCCAGTATCTCATATGCATTGTCTTCCACACATAACTGATCGCTTAAAGCCGCCATTGTGTGAAAGAAAAATGCAGCATCTTCTGATTTATATTTGCAAAAATGATATACCTTATGGAACGGATTTACGTCCATTTCCTGCAAATATCTTGACGTAGTAAGACTAATCTTATCTCCAGAATTTTCCCATTTCATATCATCTCGAAATATATTGCTCAAGCGTTCTCGATCTATATCCTGAGTTGCTTCCTTCACCCCGTTTTCATTACTCAAACGGCCAAAACCGTAACTATAATAGTCACGTAAAAGATTTTTAAATTTTTCATCAAAAAATGTGACCTTAATTGACTCTTTATCTGCGGGCATAATTTTCCTCCAATATAAGAATGCAACTTTTACATAAAGTTTTGCCCCCGTAAATTTACGAGGGCAAATACTTACTTTTTCAGTACTTCAATTAAAAGTCCTGTCTGACCATTGCGTAATGCATTTTCCAAACGTTCAAAGCCATTTCTTCTAATACCTTTTGCATTCGTCTTTGTTTTCATATAATTAAGTAAATCAGCTTCAGACACTTTTCGATTTGTTTTTGATGCTCGAAAATCTGACTCGGCCCATAATTGAATTAGCTTTTTTAGCATTGGTACAGATTTTAAATCTATCAAACTCAAATCCGATCCTGCATTACATTTTCTTTGAATAAACAGCAACTGTTTTCGAAGTTCCTGTATTTTCTCCAACGAAATATTAGCATTTTTCAAAGCCGTCTGTATTGCTTTCTCATGTTCTGGACAAGTTTCATCCAATAGATTCCATTCACCTTTTTCTTTGCCCTTAAAAAAGTCAGACACAGCCTTTTCATCAGTTGCCTTCTTGTCCACAGTAAAATCAGAAAATAATTCTGCAAATCCAAGACTTCCATTTCCTATTGCTAAATACTTCATATCCTCTCTCAATAGTCTCTGAGATTCTGTTAACCACTTTTTAATATCAGCCAACTTTGGAATTTTTTCTCTGCGAATCATATGTGATTCCACATTGCGAATATTATCCTTTATCTTCAAATAATATTCCATAAAAATTTCCATTCTACTTTGATTTGAGCTTTCCTTGGTTGCATTTACTTTGCGATCCCAGTGATCCTTAACGGGCTTACGGTTATTGTATTCCTGCAGATACTTACCATAGGCATCCTCAGATAAATCAAGTGTATCCATCAAGTACCCTTTTACATAGCGTTCCATAAGATATGTGATAACAGCCTCTTGAAATGCCACCGCTGCCACACCATATCTTCCCTGTTCAGTAAACAACTCTGACAATTTTACTAAAAGCCATGTGTTACTATAAATTTTCTCTTTTTCAAAACGATGCGAAAACTCATCCCTTAAGCTACCCAACATAAGCTTCGCAGGAGCCGAAATTGGAAGTGATTTTACATCAAGCGCTATTATGTACTGAATACCATTTTCCAAATAATATGGATTATTCACATTCCATGCATAGTCAAACTGTTCGAACTGACGAATCACATATTTTATTTGTTTTTGCATTTCCTGGTCGCTTTGCTTGGTAACCTCTCTATTCAAACATTCACACAGTCTTTTTACGCTACCAAGACTTTGAAACTCACTAATAGCATTTACCCAATCTGTCAGTTCTGACACTGCTGAAAGATCAACAAGCGGTGTATATTTACCATCTCTTGCCTCAAACATTCCATAGTACATTGAATATTTAATTTCACCTCTGCTAATCATACCTGCATATCGTACAAACATAGTAATATATAGTGGCATTGAACGAAATCCATTTGAAATATCAAATACAATCTCTGTATTTCTCTTCTGGTCTGAAATACTCTTAAATGCATTCAATAAGGTCTTGGGATACTCTTCCAACTGAGTTTGCGTACTTCCTGGCTCGACAATAGCTACTCGCACATTTTCAAAATGTGCGGCTTCTTTTATAAAATTCTCAACTTCACTCCAGTCGATAGATTCACCTCGCTGATCCACAATTTGTTTGCCAAGTTTATCCGCCTGTGCTTTTTTTTCCTTTGGCATATGAAGACTATACCACTCAAGCAACTCTGCCCACCCAGATGTTTTTGTTCCAATTAACAATAACTTGTTTGGATTTACTTCCTTTACAACAGCATCAAATACATAACCAGTCGATGCGATAAATTTGCCGTTTTTATTTACATAATTTGTGTTTTGGTATCCGCCTTTTCCCAATTGAGTGATTAAAATTTTATCGTTTGTTATGAGACGCGTATTCAAAACACCTTTCTCATAAAGAGATGGCTGTAAATTTGAAGTATCGACAATGTTTCGTCCGTTACTATATTCGCGAAAACCTTCAAAACAAAATTCTGACTTTTTCTGTGTAACATCGCCCTCAATAATTTCAATTACTTTTCTCTCAGAAACTGCACTTACAACCTTCAGGTTACGAAGTCCACTTTCCCATCTATGTGCACTTAATTTTTTATTTAAAAGGCTATTTACAAGCATATACGTAAATCCTGATTCTCCCTGACACAATACAGCACTTGGATCATCACTCTTTACTAATGCTATTATTTTCTCAGTTTCTCCCTTTACAAATTCATTCATTTCATGAACTGTCATTTGCGGAGAAATATCAGGAAAGTGAATATCTAAAATTTCTCCATATTTACTTGCTTCTGCCCTCTGTTTTTCACCCCAAGCGTCAGAAGGATGATTAGTATAATTAATGAACATCTTCGTTTTCCTCGTTTCTTTTTATTGTTATCATTTAATTTTTTTAATCACATCACCAACTTTCGGCAATGGCTGTGTTCTTTTTGCATATTCATTTCCCAGACACATGTAACGAATTGCATCCTTATTCGGTATTTTTTTAGAATCTTTCATAGCCAGAAAATCACGAATACGTGGACTATCCTCGATTGTCTTAAGGTTTTGATTTTTTGCCATATAAATTTTATATGCCATAATCTCATCATCCACAGCAATATCTTCAAATGGAGATAAGTCTAGCTTCTCCATGCATTCATACGCACTTTGAAGGTTAATTTTCTTAGCACTCTTTATGTTTAATGCGATCCTTCCATATCCATATGCCTTTGCTTTGCCTATATTCATCTGAGAATCTCTTTCCAAACGCATTGCCCAAAGAAGCAATCCCAGTTCTTGTTTTGTCAAATTCTTAAAACGTACCTTTCCGACAAACACTGTCTTTTCTGGAAGTGCATGAATCTCTGATGTTATATTTTTATTATTATTTAATCCAACATTTTCTCCTGCCGATTGATGCAGCCAATATTGTTTTACACCTCGCAAACGAAATTCATTAGAATTATATGTAACTGTTCCTTTCCTATTGCTTTGTTCCAAATAATCCATATAGCTAGTTGGCTTTGGCTCCGATAAGATTACATTCGCTGATCTTTCACTCTCTGCTACTGTTTTCTTTACAACTGCATCTGAAAATGACAGTCGTGACTTATAGCTTTTCTGATCATTGCTATATCCAAACATAGCTCTTGCAAAATCCAGCTTTCCTGTTCGTTGATTTTCTGGAAGACCATCCTTTACGGTGTGATCATAAAACAGTCGTAATCGTGGCGTAAATCCGAAATATAACCTTCCATCTAATTCAATATAAAACACTGGCTTCGTTTTTCCGTCTGTCGGAAGATCAAAAAATTCTCGACCCCCAAATTGATTTAACGTGTTTTTTCTTTTCTCAATATCTACTTTAAACGCTTCAACATCCTTCGTTGGAATAAGGATCCGTTCTTTTTCCTCATTAATCTCTGGAATAATATAAACTGCTTTTTTTTCATTCATATATCCTGAGCTTATTGCAAATCCCTGTTTTCCATTTCGTTTATACTTTTCCGGATTGCCAACTGCTGTTATTGTTTTCATTCCTGTCATCAAATACGATATTGGTTCATAATATGGTCTATATTCTCTGTTTTTTATTCCAATATAGTGCACTTTGCCGTGTTTAATCTCCTTATGGAAATCACTTTCCAGTGTATTCTGCAGTAAATGATTATTCTGAGTAAAGAAATCATATTGAAAATCTTTTTTTCCTTGATTTTTATAAATTTGATAATCTTTAATAATTTTCTTTTCACTCACTATATAATAATTCATTTCTTCATATTTATTATTTATTTTATCTACACTGGTATGGTATATATAATATTTCCCAGCTTCTTGTCGAATATAACCGGCTTTTACGTTCTTTAATATACTAACTACCATATTCTTTTTAGTTTTCGGATTAATTCCAATTGAAATCTGATCACTTCCCAACACATTTTTGTAGCGATCCTTTTCTGCACCATTCGCAACATTTCTGTACATTAAAGCATAGTCATCAATGTCATCCTCAAAACTGGAAAATCCAAGAATTTGCACATTATTGCGAATCAGTCCCCTTACAGAACTTCCTGGAATGCAATACTTACCATTTTCATTTTTACGAAAATGATGATCCACAGTTCCATCATCCACAAAAATTGGGGTTTCAGCAGTTATCTCATATTCAATCTCTCCTGATGTCAATTCGTTTTTCATACAGTCATGTGTTGGCAGCAAATCTTCTGGATACTCATATTGTTTTTCTGTGAACTCAACAAAATTATATGGTGCGCCTACATAGAAATTATTTGCTGCTTTATTATTAATATTTTTATTTGTTTCTCTTGGCATATTATTATTCCTCTGCTGTCTTTCGGAAGAATACGACTTTTGCTTAAAGTTATCCCTTATTCCTCCGCCTGACATGCTTTTCATTAAATCATTAAGATTAATTTCAATTTTTTCCATATTCATATACCTCATTCAATTCCAATAAGACGAGTCTGCACAACATGTACCTGTCCATCCGCATCATATTCCAAATATTCTTTTACCAAAACATATTTTCCAAGACTACGAAAACGGCTGGCTAGGCAATATTTTTTCTGCATACTTTCCATTTTATCCTCATCTGGATTATCTGAAATTTCTACCACCTGCAGGTTTCCATCCTCGCGAAAGAAATGAAGTTCCCCGCTTGCAGAAAAAAATCTGGCTTCCTCACATTCATCCCAGTTTATCTGATTCAGATCAACTGTTTTTTTCAATATCAACTCACTGATCATATAAATCAATGCATATTGAAACTGCGTTATTTTTTTCTTTGCTTCCTCTGCATTAAGCGTCTTTTCTCTATAAGCCATATTTCTTATCCTTTCTGCAATGACATCAGACACGTCTTTATGACTCCGGTTGGATCTGATGTTCTTCCCTGCTTTAAATCAATAATTGCCTTTTGTTCCGGTTCATGTGCCTTCTTTATTGTAATTTTTTCAACTGTAACAATTCCTTTTCCAACACTATAACCGCTTCCAATACTCATTGCCCCAATAGCTAAATCTCTGAGTGCCATCATAAGAAGTCCACATACTTGATTTGTTTTCTCCTCTTCTTTGTTACTTTTAACAGAGATTTTCAGAGTCATTTTTCCGGCAATATTTCTTTCTGCAAATAAGCCACCATGAATTACACCGCCCGTGAATTTGTCAATATGAATGCGGTGAGACAGAGGCATCATATCATTGTCTTCCTGTGTTCCCACTGGAATATCAAAAAAGTATAAATTTCCCATACACCCTACTGTTTCATCATCTCCCTTTTTACCAAAAGCTTCTTCTATTAAATCAGAATCTTTTTCTATTAGTTTTGAACACTTCAAATATGCTAAAATCTGCTCCATCTGTGCGCGTACTGCGCCTTTAAATGAACTTCCTGGAATAATATAATCTCCATTGCCATTTCTGATATTTTCACTATCAGGTGCACCTGCTCCTACACCACCAGACACCGCAATACTCTTTATAAGCAATGATCCCTCTGTATATCCGTCTACTAAAATCTCATACGCATCTTTCAGTTTGCTATTCTTATTTAACATATTAGTAAGATTTTTATAATCATTTTTTGTCAACTTATCTTCTCGAATCCATAGTTTTCTATCAGACTCCCGTTTCATGTCAAACTCTTTATATAACAAACAGGTAATTTCAAAATATCCACAGCCATTACTTTTCTGTCCACCTAACTGAAGCACACCCTGATGAAATGCTGAAAAAATATCCTCTATTTCTATTTTTTGCTGCTGATCTGCACCAAATAAATATAGATCAAACTCGAATTCTGCTTTTGCGCTTATATATGCCATATTGAATTTTTGACCTGATTTGCGCTTTGTCTGTTTATCTGTACTTTCTAAACAGGTACCCGTTTCATGATCAATACTAACTCGTGGTCGTAATTCAAGCATTGGATTTTTCGTGCAAAATATTCCATCCGTAAATCGGACCTTGCTTGCACAGTCAGTGTTCTCTTCACCATCTATATCTGCCTTATCTCGAAAACGTCTGCTGCCAAATAATTCTTCTGCTTTTAATTCTCCATAAACTTGTTCATAATATTCCCGAAATACACCAGCGATACTTGTTGCCTGTATAAAAGGATTTCCTGTTACAGGATGCACCAAAATCTCTTCTGTGTCACCAGATACACTTCCTACATGGAGGGGTTCTGTACATTTTGCTGTCACTGAATATTTAACTATTTTATCATAAGACCCGCTTCGTGCCATTTATTTTTCCTCCTTGTTCTTAAATCGAATTAAGTTAATAATCAGCTCAATTTTCATTCGTTCTTCTTCATACTCTGAAAGCAGCTCTGTAATCGGGATTCCCATAATCTTTCCAGATTCTCTGCCATCAAACCCAACAATCTCATTTATTTTCCTGCCAAATATGATTTGTACAAAATTCTCCATATTTGTCAAGCTATTATGCGCCTTATGTGTATTATTTTTCTCTTTCTTTTCATTTTCATGTTTCAAATACATCATAAGTTCATTTTTTGCTTTCGACGGCTCATATTGATATTTCGTCAAAATAGAATCCATCGTTCCTAACTGACTATTGCTTGTCCGCAAATTTAAAAACTGTTCTTTCTTATTTGATCCAGCTTTATTGTCAAACATAGAAAGAACGTATTCCTCCATCTTAACCTTCAGCATGTTTTTATAATAATTTTTTGCTGCCATTTCGATTGTCTTCTTATTATCCTCATCTAAAATCTCTGATTCTACTGATGTTTGGACATCTTCAAGCTCTTCGAAATATTTTTTTGATTCTTTGTATTTTACATCTGCATAATCATTCAAAAACAATACCCTTCCAAATCCACTGTTTTTCTGAATGCCAATACCTTCATTCATAATCATGCGCATTTTTTCAGCTGTTAAATGACCTTGAAATTTCAAATGAAATAGACTTCCACTTTCGTATGCCATCATTGAAGGCAGTTTGGTTCCCCATGTTCGATTATATCCCCGTACATTTACAGTTGATGTTGAACAGTATTGGATGTTCAAATCACGAACGCCCATTTTTTCTTCCAGTCTTTTCAATATATCTGATGTAAAACCGCAAAGTTCTCCCTTTGAATTTCTTAAGATTGTATTCGACAACAGCATCATATAACATTCATTGCTTTGATCACGATATGGAATATACTCTTCATAAGGGATTTCTTTTACCAATTTACAGCTTATCACCTGACATTTACCAAAACCAGACGAACGCGCATTTCCCAAAATAAGTTCTTTGCTAAACAGATCTTTAATCCGTATCGCCAATTCCTGCAGTTTCTTTGATTCTTCTGATCCATCGTTTTTTATTGCAATATATCCTATAAAATAATGATCTTTTTCAATATATTCATTTCTAAATACACTCTGATCAGCAGTTCCTTTTTTGTCGATCTTAATTTTCATGTCTGATCCCGTGCTCACATTGCAATAATAAATACAGCCATCCTGAATATAGCAATATCTGCCCAGTGCAGCTCGTTTCATACCATCTGAAAACTCCCCATTAATCACCACATTTTGCAATTCTTTTTTTCCAATAGCTTCTGTTTTATCTTCATAAAATCCTTTTGGAGATGGCATCAATGCTCGTATCTGCGTGCCTCTTTTTATACACAAATATGCATTCAAATACTTAATATCATCTGAAAACAGTTTTGCTTTTATCTGTTCAAAATCTTTCTCCTGTGCCAACTGATTAACCACATATCCTCTAATTGTTGTGCCTGGTATGTAGCGCAAAGTTACGGTCTGTCCACTCTGACTTGTACTATCATCAGCGATTCTCAATGGTTCTTTATTTCTTACTACATATTGAATGTACTTTGTCATTTTTTCTCCTCCACAATCGTAATTCGAATCTTCCCAAAGCCTCGATTTCTCATTGTGCCGATCCATTTGATCAATTCCAATACCTGCTTTACATCCTTTTCATCATCTTTCTTGCAAATTAGGTCACTATAAAAATACAATCCCTGATTTATACATCTTCCCATTCGCAAAGTTCCATCTTTTGCTATTCCACCATCTGCAATACTCGTAAAAGTTCTTAAATGTGAAAAAACGCTCAACACCTGTTCTGGATTGTTTTCCCCTATTTCAGCAAGTACCCTTTTTTTTACTCCATTAGAAAGAGAAAAGTCTGAAAATACCATTTTTCTTTCATTTAAAATGTTATCATCTCCGCCAAATCCAAGAAGTACCTTAACTTTTTCCTCTGGATTTGATTCTCCCTGCCACTCATAATAACGCTGCAGTTCTTCTCTGAATACACCCTTAAACGTACTTCCCTTAAAATATGGGAAACCCTGCGCATCCTTTAAAACAGAAATGTCCTCACCTCCAGGAATACTCATCCCGTTTCCAAAAATCGCATCTGATAACAGTTCCATTCTAATTTTCACTGTCGTTCCTCCTTAAATCCAATATAGGTATCACAAATTTCCAACGCATCAAATATAACAGAATGCTTTTCTCCGTCTGTGCTATCGTTCTTTCCTTCCTTTATCTTGATAAACAGTTTTCGTTCCAAGCCTTCTCCGCTTGCAATCTGATCACAATGGTACGTATTTTCCTGAAGATTTTCCAGCATAACATCTTCCATCTTGTTAAAATAAACAAATGACTCTGCTGTTCTTTCTCCCTGCTTTAAAGCATTTCTAAGTTCCTTCATCTTTCCACGTGCATAGATGATTTCATTATTTTGTACTCTATTTACCAATTTTTTAAAATTTGAGTACTGTCTTACTGGTTCTTTCTCTAATATAGAATTCCACCCATTTTGTTTCTCTTTCTCTGGCTCTTCTTCCGTAACCGTTACAATATAAGGGCGCATCTCCAGTCTGCCATCTGGTGTTTGATACTGTTGACGAATTTCATCAAGCGAATCCCCCATCTCGCCAAACTCGATATGCCAATCAATTGCAGAAATATCGCTTCCACTTCCGTCACTACTCCATTTTGCACCAAATCTTTTTGCGTTACTGCATAAACTTTCTGCCAACTCATATGCCCTGTAAAATGGATATTTTTGATGAACAATTGCTACACCAGCACAGGCCGCATATCCCGTTTTATCTACTTTATTTTTCTTCTTTGTTAATGCCTTAATAAACGAAACTGCACACTCAATGCCAATTCTTCCCTCTGCCACGAAACAAATATCATCACCTGCTGTAATAATTCTCCTTACTGGAAAATCATTGTCGTTCAATTTTAATTCTTTCAAAGTTCCCGACTTCAAATTACTTTCAACCTCATTTGTCATTTCCTTATAAGCAGCTTTGAAGTCATCATCTATTGTTTTGCTGAACTCCTGCAAATGCTTTTTAAATTCGTTCCATGAAAGACTGCTATTCTTATAGATATTTTCCACGCGCTTTCCCATTGCATTTCCATCAATATGTACTACTGCGATAAAATTCGATTTATCCTTAGAACCTCCCAGCTTTCTAAATTCATCTACCTGCTTCTTTTCATCAGGTGAAAGCTTTTTCTCAATTTCTCGTTCCTGTTTTGGCATCTCATCATTTTTATAATTACCGACCAATTTAGGATCCAACGTTTTGGAATCAATCTCCTCAATTCCAAAAGTTCCCTGATGAAAAGAAGCCAGACGAACAGATTTTTTTCGTTCCAAATTAGCAGTCAAATCCTTCAGACATTTCCCCGGCTCCTTATCTAATTTTTGCTGGTCATATTCTCTGGTCACAGAAAACACTTCGATCCCTGGATATTCACTGCGAATCTGAAATGTAACTATTTTCACAAACGTTCTTGCAGTTTCTTCGTTTTCAAACTCTAATACTACATGGCCACCACCTGAATAAACAATATTTTTCTCTTCATCAAATATTTCTTTCTGGTTTACCGTATCAGAAAAATATTTCGGACTCATAACCCACGCAATTACAGCTGAGTTTGTAACATTATCCTTCAGCGAATTACTTGAAAAAATATAAGCCTGTTTTTGTGACACTTCCAGTATCGTTAAAAAATGTGCCATATGCAATCCTCCTTGTTTGAACTCTTAACTTGAATTGGAAATTGCTGTGCATTATAGCCAATTTTCCATTCAAGTCAAGAGTTCTATTAGATATTTTTAATATAACACTATTTTCGCTTCTATTCAATATTTTTTTACTCGATATGTGCCTTAAGACCCTCTAAAATCAACTTCTTTACATTATTAAACTCTACTTCTACCGAAATGTTGTTTCTTTTTTTCAGAATCTCCGCTGCCGTTTGCTCATCTAAGCTCATATTCTTTTCGCTAGCATGATTAATCCGATTTCTTATCAATTTTAATGCACAGTAATATGTCATCATCTTACATAATGTCTCACGTTTTACATTGCTTTCTTCAACGCCTTCTGAAGAATATCTGACTTTTTCTATTGCCTCTAGCTTCTTCTTATATATCTCTTTTGATGACTTCTTATATTCCTCATTATACAGAAAATAATAGGCTCCTGCATTTGTTCCTCTAACTTTATTAATAAATGCAGCTGCGTCTTTTGCTTCTATGTCTTTCTTTCCAAAAGGATTTGTCATCATTTGAGTTCTATTACGCTTCTGTACTCCATTCACATAGTATTTCTTCAAAAACGTAATCAACCGATCCATTGCTTTTCTACATTCACTGCTTACATTCTTCTTTTTTCTATTCAAATCTTCCAGAGAAAATGTCTCGCTTTTCACATCAATAGTACTCAACGCTTCTTTAAATTCCACCATTTTTTTGTCTACGAGACGATCATCAAACAATCTTGTATAAAAAGCAAATACTTCCTTTGTAGTTCCAAATGGAGGATTTTCTAAATTCTTCGGAAGATTAAGCAACTTTTTTTCATAATAATACATCGGCATTTTTTCTATATATAAGGTCAATGCTTGCTGCACCATGTTGTTATCCAAGCACCAACGAATTAAATCCTGATATGTAAGCGAAGAATTTTCCTTTATATATAGTTTTTTTCGTATAATCTCAATCATATCTGCAAACATTCTAAGATATAAACTTTCCTGTGCTATGTTTTTTCCATAATTTTGAAGCCCTGCTCCAATCTTTGGTAAAAGCTGATCCAATTCCTGAATGTTACAAATACTGATAACCTGTGAAAAGCGAACAATTAATGAAAGAAGATTTCTCGTTTCTTCATCTTTTTCACTTTCATAGCATTTTTCAAGAAGCTCCGCATTTCCAGTTCTAACAAATTGATCTACGCCATTAATCAGTGTAAATAAATCGTATACGCAGTCAATTGAATGAAGCATTCCTTTTTCATTATCCTTTCTAAGATTACTATATACAATTTTCTTGCACGAAAAATTCATATACTCCATATAACGTGTGATTACCGTCATTAAGAAACTTATATCTCGCAGTCCACCAGTATAATCAATATACACATTTGCAGATTCTGAACATAATAATTCCTTAGCAACCTGACTATACACATTTGCAGCTCTTTTTGCTGTTTCTTCCACATATTCATTATACTCAATCTGACAAAACTGTGGCATTTTTTCTTTATACAGTTCTTTTAATTTTGGCTCTTGAATAATATAATTAGTAACCATTTTCTGAAACTCTTCGTCAAAGCGATCTTCCTTAACTTCCTGTGTCACAATATAAAGAATTTTACTAATTTTTTCTCCATTAGATGCTGCACAATCAATCAAGTACTTCACTGGTGCATCATCTGTCTGTATTCCCTCATAATCCTTACCATTCTTATCATTTTCAATCAGATATTCCTTTTCTTTGCTGTTACCATTACGTTTGCTTAAAAATAATAATAAGATTCCTTCATTCATAGTGCTCTCCTCTCTTGTGTCATCATCTTTTTTAACATATATTGCAGTACGTACTGTAGTTGTATAAAAAGTATAATGTTCGTTAAAATCTTTGTCAATCCTTTTTCTTATCTCTTATAAAGCAAGCCAATAGTCATCTCTTTTTTGTGATTTTTTTTGCAAATCCTCCCTTAATCATATTTCCTACATTTTCCTTCGATCCTCTTGCAATTGTTCCTCTCGCTTTTGGCGCATATTTGTCCTTTGCCTTAGTAAATTCCTTTGTTAACTGTCCTGCCTGATTACTTGTAAGTCCGCTTATTACAACTACCATTGCCTTATCTTTCTTGTTTTCCATATTCGTATCCTCCAAATCTTTAACCTTTTCTCTAATTACTTAAAATGTCATAATTGTTACATTACCATCTGCCACACTATCTTCAACTGTATTGTTTCCATATCCAATTGTTACTACATGTTCCTGATCAATTCTCCACACATTTCCTTCCTTGCAAAATGGAATTACATCTACCTCACCGCTGCGTCTCTTTACTACTACCATGTTCTCTGTTACATTTAAAATAGAATCGCCCTTCTTCATTACATTCACTCTCATACAAATCTCCTCCTTATTTCCTGCGCAAAGCGGATCTTCACAATCCGCTTTCGCGACTGTGTTTAAATGCTCCAACTGCCTGTTTCTTTATCAAAACTTTCTCTAATCTCTCTGGTTACATCATATACTTCAATCATTGCTCTGCCTCCTTACTTTTTAATAATAGCTACAACACTTGCTGCACACTCCACACATATAACCACTACCTTCAATGCCTTATCAACTTCCATGCTTTACCTCCTTATATGCCGCCCCTTTTTAAGGAAGATTATAATGCGTATTGTTCTTTTGTGATTCACAGTATAATACGTATTGCAGTCTTTGTCAATACTTTTTTGAAATTTTTTTATTTTATCTTGTATTTTATCTTTTCTTATGCTATATTGAATTTAGCAAAACATGCAGCTTATAACAGAGTAATTGTTTAATTTGAAACCATTAACTGTTTTCCCTATAAGGAGGTTGCATATGACATTTTGCAGAATCAAGAAGATTTTAGAAGCTAACGGTTGGTGTTTAGTTAGGATTCGTGGTTCACACAACCAGTTCCGAAAGGCTGGTAATCCTTACGCTGTCACGGTCCCTGATCATGGCAGTCGCGATATTAGTATTGGTGTTATAAAAGATCTTGAAAAAAAGACAGGTCTATCTCTCCGGAGGTAGGCCTGTTCTTTTATTAACCGTAACCATTTTATAGGTCGGATCATATTGCATAAGAATACAAACATAAAAAGCCCTGCCAGATGACAGGGTTTGCTTTTTAGAACTTTATCAAATCTATATTTCCACGATGCACTTGTTTATGACACTTCTGACACAATGTTACTATATTATCCAATGTTGCCGCTCCTCCATATTGATAATCGATCACATGATGTCCTTCTGGTTTTTCCTTATTTCCACACACACAACAGGTTTCATAATCTCTCTTCTTACCTTCACGCTGCACTCTTTGATGTTCACTGCTTCTTCCCATTGTAATCTCCTCCCAAATCTATTCTGCTTTCACTAGTTACATCTATACATTATTTTATTCCAGTTATTCTCCATACACATCAGCAACCACCTGCACAACCGCCATTCCTACAATAACAAAAATCGTAATCGCTAACATACCTTTCTCCCTTCGTCCTAAAAATACTTATTACCGATCAATTGTTTCTTATCATTTGCTGCCAACAGTTACTATTATGAATCGCTTTCTCCTTCCTTCTTTTCATTTCTGTCTTTCCAGATCTCTGCTACAACACTAACCAATGCCTCACCGATTACTACAATTGTATCTTTTTTCATAGTCTTTCCACCTTTCAGTTTGGGATTCCACTCAGGCAACCGCCCTAAGGAAATATCAATAGGTTTTCTTCTTTACAATACTCATTGTAATACGTATTGAATGTTTTGTCAATGCCTTTTTTTATTTTTTTCAAAAAAATTTCCATGCATGATATATGCATGGAATCACATGTCAATGCCCTCTCGGGCTAGTACCTCATTGTTACTGTACTTGCCTTGAATATTGCTGACTATATGGCAGAAAAGTGTCAATGCCCTCACGGGCTAGTACCTCATTGTTACAAGGAGTATTTTATGTTAAAGAAGGTTATTAATCTGTGTCAATGCCCTCACGGGCTAGTACCTCATTGTTACAGTACC
>OGZQ01000057.1_pt1 | contig 103425 bp, 76 predicted proteins | sample 1576841 | NCBI WGS metagenome assembly OGZQ01 (sample SAMEA3541527, study PRJEB24748) | human gut metagenome | biome: human gut; feature: human-associated habitat; material: faeces | place: China | collected 2012
CTGAATGCAAGCATTCACAGAAAGCAATTTTGCATGGCTCTGAATAGTTACATATAAGGAGAAATTTATGGGAATCCCTGTTGAACGCTACAGTAAAATTACTGATAAAAATAACCGTGAAATTTGTCTGCTGCGTGCTTTTCCATGTGCTTGGGGAAAATGCACATTTTGTGATTATATCGAAGACAACGGACATGATGAAGCAGCTATGATTTCATTAAATAAAAGCATTTTAGATCAAGTCACCGGCGAATTTGGTGTTTTAGAGGTCATCAATTCAGGAAGCTGCTTTGAACTTCCAAAGCAGACACTTGATGATATTGAAAATGTAATAAAAACAAAAAACATCCATAAGCTCTTTTTTGAATCGCACTGGATGTATAGAAAGCACCTCGCTGCAATGCGAAGCCGCATGCCAGTGCCAATCATTTTTAAGATTGGCGTAGAGACATTTGACCGCGATTTTCGTGAGCATGTTCTTAATAAGCATGCCGACTTTCAGTCACCTGAAGAGGTAGCCAAATATTTTGACTCTCCATGTCTTATGGTCGGCATAAAGGGGCAGACAAAGGAAATGATCGCGCACGACATTGACTGCCTAAAGCGCTATTTTAAGCTTGGAACAGTAAATGTATACAACAATAATACTACACCAATCAAACGTGATGAAGAGCTTGTTCGCTGGTTTATGAAGGAATATAACTGGCTGCTTGACGATCCTTCTGTTGAAGTATTATACGATATCACTGATTTCGGTGTTGGGTGAGTTCCCACATTGCTAGTCCGGCTGCGACTGCTACATTAAGAGAATCGACTCCGTTCATCATTGGAATTTTAGCTACATAATCAGCTGCATTGATTGTGGACTCTGCAAGTCCCTGTCCTTCGTTTCCCATGATGATTGCGAGTCGATCTTTTTGTTTTAAAACTGGATCATCAATTCGAATATTATCTGAACGAAGTGCCATTGCAACTGTCTGAAAGCCTTCCTCCTTCAGCCATCCAATGCCCTCTTCCTTCCATTTTGCCTCACTGCTTCCAATATAAGCCCATGGAACAAGAAGTGCATTTCCTACACTTACACGCATTGCACGGCGATAAAACGGATCTACACAGGCTGGTGACAATAATACAGCGTCTATGCCAAATGCTGCTGCACTTCTAAAGATTGCACCGATGTTTGTTGGATTTTCTACATCCTCAAGCACAACAATACGCTTTGCATTTTCAAGCACTTTTTTATAATCAAAATTTTCTTTTCTTCGCATCGCGCATGAAATTCCACCTGTCAATACATAGCCAAACTCTCTTTTGGCATCCTCTGGATCTACTATGTAAATAGGTGCCTCTCCCACACGATCTAAAATCTCATCGTTTTCCATTTTTTCAGTACAGACAACACTTAGCGGCTCGTAGCCTTTGCGAAGAGCAATATCAATAACATTTTTGCTTTCTGCAATAAAAATACCTGGCTCTGGCTCATAATAACGAAGAAGATGCACTTCTTTATTTCCAACATACCATTCTAATTCTTGAAGCTGTGCTGATGAAGCCTTGATTATATTTTTTTTATTTCTCATATACATACCTCTGCTTACTGCTATTTATTCTCTGTCTAATAATAGCAGATCTTCCTCTCTTGCGTAAAGCACTTTTGGCACTCCCACAGAAGGATTCCAGTCACTTTTACTGATCTTCCACTGCAGCCACTCACAGTTCTCATCTTTTCTAAATGAAATATTCCACTCAAATGGATCCTCTAATATCCTGTATTCGCCAACTGTCAATTCAGTTATATGACCTTCTTTTGGCTTTTTTTGCATCAGATAATGAGCCCTGATTCCAACAGTACGCGCCGTAAGTGCTTCCTTTGATACATCAAACGCCACACCCCATTCTGCTGCCCAAAGTTTACCGAATGATTTATCTTGCATCGGTGTTTCTGTCGGCTCTAAATCCTTTACCAGTTCCACACTGCAAATATTTTTACAGCCTGACAAGAGAGCTGCTGTTTTTGTCTTTGGATTCTTAAAAAATTCCTTTACCGGTTCAATCACTTCCATCTTTCCCTGATTGATACAGCTTACAGTATCACAAAGGCGATACACTTCATCTCTGCTGTGCGATACAAACAAGGCTGGCTTTTGAATATCTTTTAACAAATCCATCATCTGCTGCTCCATCTTCCACTTAAGATAGCTGTCTAATGCGGCAAATGGTTCATCTAAAAGAAGAAGCTCTGGTTCTGCCGCTAACATACGCGCCATCGCGACGCGCTGCTTTTGACCTCCTGAGAGTTGATCTGGCATGCGTGTTTCAAGACCTGTCAGCTGAAAACCTTTTATATACTCCTGTACCTTTTTTTTATCTGGTTTTCTGCCCATTCCAGCCTGTATATTTTGTACCACATTCATGTTAGGGAATAATGCATAGTCCTGAAACATATATCCGACTTTTCTTTTTTGCGGCGGCAAATTTATCTTTTTTTTCGAATCAAACAGCACTCTGTCATTTAAAACAATTCTTCCTTCATCTGGACGCTCAATACCTGCAATGCATTTTAATGTCATACTTTTTCCGCATCCAGATGCACCCAGAATTGCAAATACGCCGCCATCCATGCAAAAGTCCACATCCAGCAAAAAATTTCCCATTTTCTTTTTTATCGTTACCTGCAACATATCTGTCTTTTGCCCCTATCATTACCATTGTTTTTTCTGTTTGTTTTTTCCTGATCCTAAAAGATTCATTAACAGCACAACGACAAATGCAATCACCATGATCACCATTACCCAAAAACCGGCTGTCTTGTAATCTCCATTTTGAATTACCATCGCAATTTTCTGAGAAATCGTTCCTGTCTTTTTCGGAATATTTCCTGCAAGCATAGATGTAGCTCCATACTCTCCCATGGCTCTTGCAAATGTCAAAATCGTTCCAGAAAGTATTCCTGGACGCGCCGATGGAATCACAACCTTCCAGAAAATTTTCATTTCCGACATACCAAGTGTTCTGGCTGCATAGATTAAATTTGCATCTACCTGCTCAAATGCTGCTCTGGCATTTCTATACATAAGAGGAAAAGCAATCACAGTTGCTGCAAGCACGCAGCCAAGCCAAGTCTGTACGACCTTAATTCCACAGCCTTCATAAAGCGCAGCACCAAATGGACGGCGCAGACTAAAAATCAGTAAAAGAAAAAAACCGGCTACCGTTGGCGGCAGTACCATTGGCAGTGTAAGAATACCATCCAATACTGCTTTTGTTTTAGGTCCTACTTTTATTACCTGTCTTGCTGCAAAGATCCCGCCCAAAAAAGAAAGAATGGTTGCCACCACTCCAGTCTTTAATGAGATCAGCAAAGGACTCCAATCAAGCCCTCTCATAAATTCCATCAATTCTTCCATTGTGCCACCATTATTTCCATCAATTTAGTAAGAGTACCACGTCCACAGAAGCAATGCACCAAATGAACATGGAAATTTACTTTTAATCTTCTACATCAGTATCGAAATAATACTTCTGGAAAATTTCTTTTGCATCATCTGTAATTAAGAAATCGACAAATTCCTTTGCTGTGGATGCCTCAAGCTCATCTGCCTCTGAATTTTGAATTTGTGCTACCGGATAAATAACATCTCCTGTCAGATCATAAGGAATCTTCTCTAAAATCTCAATACGATCTTCTAATCCATATGTATCGGAATAATAAACAGTTCCTACCTCATTTGATCCCTCTGCCACTGCTGACGTAACAACACCTACATTTGCACATTCATTGATTTCCACACCGCCAAGTGCTTCTGAAATGTCTGTTGTTGAAATCTTTGATACATCATCTGCCTTTTCTAACATTCCTGAATTTACCATTGCCTGACGTGTATATTTTCCAACAGGAACTGAGCCATCTGCAAGCGCAATGCTGCCAGCCTTTTCAATATCCTTAAGACCTGTTACCTTGGTGTTGCTTCCCTTGTAAGTTACCACACAAACCTGATTGTTTACAACATTGTGACGTGTTCCATCTACCACAAGACCATCTGTCTCATCAAGCTGATTCATCTGCTTAACTGCTGCTGAGAAAAATACGTCACAAGCTGCGCCTTCTTCAATCTGAACCATCAAAGTTCCTGAGCTGTCATAGCTTCCCTGTACACTTACATTTTCGTGTGTTTTCTGAAACTCTGCGATCAGTTCCTCCATTACCTGATTCAGACTCTTAGCTGCAAATACAGTGATTGTAACTTCTTCTTTTTTGTCTGATGCCTTAGAACCACATCCTGCAAATATGGATGCCGCTAAAATAGTTGTCAGTATTATTCCTGCATGTTTCTTTCTCATTTTTTTCTTCTTACTCCCGCTTTTTCTGCTCTAATTTGTATCAGCTGTGCCGCAATACTGATAGCTATCTCTGCCGGTGTCTCACTTGCAATGTCTATTCCGATTGGTGCATGTACACGATCAAGTTCTTCATTGGTGAAGCCTTCTGCCAGTAGTTTTTCTCTGACGTACTGAGTCTTTCGTTTGCTTCCCACTACGCCTATATAAGAAGCAGGTGTGCGCAGCGCAAACCGCTCAACATCCGCATCACATCTATGTCCTCTTGTAACAACTACAAGATAATCTTCCTTTTTTACTTCCAAAATATCAGAAAGCAAAGTAAAATCAACAGTTTTTGTCTCCTGTACGCCTAGGAATAAATTAGGGGCTGTGTACTCCTCTCTGTCATCCATTACCATGCACCAAAAGCCCAAATGACTGAGTACTGGAACAAGCTCCTGTGCAAGATGACCCCCTCCGAAAATATAAACCTTTCCATCAAAGTTAAATTCTTCGGCATAAATCTTTTGAGTTTCATCATTCTCGTATTTTTCAAGTATTCGGCAATGACCTCGTCCCTCCTCAAGATGAGACTCTATTTTAGGATATCCTTTTGAAAATGGAAGTAGCAGCCAATATGACTTTTTCTCTTCTTCCATCTTTAATGCTTCCTTTAAAAAAGATGCAATCTTTGTATCCTGACTTTTCACGCTGTAAAATAAAACCTTTACTTTACCTCCGCAGACCATTCCAAGGCCGCCATTTTCTCCTGTTCCCAAGTCAAAATCCTCGACAAAATGAGCATCCTTTCCAGCAATCGTCATTGCTTTTTTTACGGCCTGATATTCCAGATTTCCGCCGCCGATTGTTCCATAAATTCTGCCTGTCTGATCTGCCGCCATATAGGCTCCAGTCGTGCGCGGAATTGAACCATTTCCTTCCACAATAGTGACCAGAACGGTATCACAATTTTGATTCCAGCGATCTAATAACAATTGATAAAGTGTTTTCATATATTCCTCCGATTTTATCAATCTATATGTGCTTCTGTTTCTTCTACCTTTTCAAGAATATCGCCTTTTTTGATTTTTCCACCATGAATTACAACAGCAAATACGCCCTCTCTTGGCATGATGCACTCGCCCATTCTCTTATAAATTTCACAGTGGCTGTGACATTCTTTTCCAATCTGAGTCATCTCTAAAATGACATCACCGCATTGAAATCGTGTTCCCACTGGAAGATTTCGAAAATCATAGCCTTCTACGATCAGGTTTTCGCCAAAAGCACCAAGCCCAATCTGTGCTCCTTTTTTTCTAAATTCCTCTATTTTTTCATATGACAGAAGGCTCACCTGTCTGTGCCAGTGACCTGCATGTGCATCTTTCTCAATTCCCCAGTCCTTCACAAAAACTGCTTCTTCAATTTCCTGTTTTGCCGTACCACGCTTTTCGCTGATACAGATTCCTTTAATAACTCCCACTTTTGTTGTTCCTTTCCTGTTGCGCTGCATTCTTTTGACTTTGTCGGGTGCTACCCACCAATTTTGACCATCTCGTTGATTTCAGTCATCTCCTCTGGATGCTCAAAGCAATGGGCTGCCGGCTTTTTATAAATAGCTGCTCTCATTGCAGTTGTTAGTTTCTCATTTAGCGCTTTTTGTATATTTTTTTCGTTTTGCCCAGTTTCTTCTCCTCGCAGAATCTGACGCAGATCAATTCCTTTATCATAGCAAAGACACAGCTTTAAATACCCCTGTGCCGTCAATCTAACTCTGTTGCAGCTTTCACAAAACTTTCCATGAATTGCACTTATAAAGCCAACTGGAATTGTTAATTTAGAAAACTTATAATACACTGCCGGGCCGCTTCCTATTGGGACTTCTTTTGTATGTAATGTCTGAACCATGTGTGATATCTGTTTTTTTTGATTTGCTTGATACGTGATCATTTCTGACTTTCCAAACTCATCTTCAAGACATGCTCTCAGTTCATCATTACTTCTTCCTACATACTGTTTTCCATAGCCAACCGGCATCATCTCAATAAAACGAAGCGGTATTTTTTCCTGCTGTGCATACAAAACAAGAGAAATAGGATTTAGCTCTTTTCGATTGACTGCATTGATTTTCACAGGCAGCCCAATTTCTTTTGCCGCCTGTATCCCATCAAGTACTTCTTTTAAATTTTGCCTTCCTGCAAGTGATGCAAATTCTTCAAAATCAAGAGTATCCAGACTCACATTTAATCCGTCCAGGCCCGCGTCCTTTAATGAAGCAGCATAAGTTCTAAGTAAAACTCCATTCGTGGTCATTGTGATCGTTTCTACACCTGGAATTGCCCTAATCCCTCGAATGAGATCTGCACAGCCTTTTCGCACTAACGGCTCACCACCTGTAATTCTGACATGTGTAATGCCAAGGCTGACGCCAGCCCTTACAATCTCCCAGATTTCCTCAAATGTAAGAATATTTTTCATTCCTACATCTGTAACTTCGTTTGGCATGCAATACTTACAGCGCAGGTTACATCGATCTGTGATTGAAATACGCAGGTAAGTAATATTTCTTCCATATTGATCCAGCATGCTGCTTACCAGCCTTTTCCAAAACCGCAATTAGGATAAGTACAAACTGGACAGTTTAAGCATAGTCCGCCCTCTCCAAGTAATGCCAGTTCCTCTGCTGTGATGAAATCGTTTGCTAACAGACGCGGCAGCGCCAGATCAAAAATCGTTCTTTTTGCATACATAACACAGCCCGGCAGTCCCACAATCGGAATCGTTTTATCCTTATATTCATAATAAGATACTAAAAACATTGCTCCTGGAAGAACTGGTGCACCGTAAGAAACAATTCTTGCCCCGGTATTTTTGATGGCAAGCGGTGTTTTGTCATCTGGATCTACGCTCATGCCGCCTGTACATAAAACAATCTCAGCTCCCTGTTCTATAGCACTAATACAGCCCTTAGTAATTGCCTCATGGTCATCATCATAAATCTCGTGGAATATCACTTCACTGCCATATTCCTTTAATTTTTCTACTAGAACTGGCGTAAATTTATCCTGAATGCGTCCGTGATAAACTTCACTTCCTGTTGTTAAAATCGCAGCTTTTTTTGGCTGCAGCGGCCTTATTTCCAAAATAGACCCGTCATTACAAATCTCTTTTGCGCGCTCCATTTTTTCTTTTTCAATCACAAGCGGAATGATTCTCGTCCCAGCTAACTTATCACCTTTCTTTACAAAAGTGTTGCCATGACGTGTCGCAATCATCATTTCTCCCAGACTATTGACTTTCCTTAGCTTCTCGCGATCAACTTTAAAAAGACCGTCACAATCCGCAATAAGCTCTATTTTTCCTTCCTTTACATCAGATGGATGCATATGCTCGTTTTGGCACATCTCATAAAGAATTTTCGCTGCCTCATTTTCGTGCAGCATATGCTCGTCTTTTTCCCAAATATATATATGTTCCTTTCCAACACTTAAAAGAACCGGAATATCCTCCTTTGTGATTATGTGACCCTTTCGAAATACCGCATCTTTTGTCACACCTGGAATAATCTGTGTGATATCATGGCACAATACCTGTCCCACAGCTTCTTCTGTTTTCATTAGTTTCATAATATTTTCCTTACTTTCTTTGTTTACTCCAATGTTTCGCAGATAACTTCTAAAACGCTTCCTGCAATGCATCTTGCCTTATCTGAAATCGTAAAGCAATTTGCCAATTCTTCTTTTCTTGGGTCGATATCAGCAATCTTAAAGCCTTTTGTGACTGGATAATTGTCTCGAATAAGTCCACGAAGAAGACCGTCAATAGTTGCTGTCACCTCTGTTTTTTTTATATCTGCGACGCTTTCGTTTTCTTTGTCTGATGCTTCAATTACAGCTATCACCTGACCTTTTTCTACGATATCTCCAATTTTACTCTTGTTTTTTAATATGCCGTCTGCCGATGCATGAATGACACGCTCAACTCCGTAACCGCCGATTATGCCAGGTATTCCAGTATTTGGATATGCACTTCCTTCACGAATCACCCGGCCCAAATTGTGACCACGCTTTGTCTCAATTACAACATCCACATCGACACCTGCAGTAAAGCCAGGACCAAGTGCAATAGTAAGTGGTGCCATATTTTTATTAGTTCCGAGATTACGCTTTGCAAGAATCGCATCGACTATGACTTTTGGCTGCATTGAAGCAATGCTTTCGCCCTTTGGATCAACCATTACTGGTACTTTGCCGTTTTTCCATGCATCAATCATCTGTTTTTCATCTTCTACACGAACTGCCTCCACACCTTCCACACAGGCACTTTTGCTATAAACAGCCTCGCTTAATGCGACTTGTCTCCTAATGGCAGCCGGATGATCCGTTTCCAGCACCAATAAACGAAATCCACTCTTTTTTAATCTATGAATCGTTCCCGTTGCCAGATCACCAGCACCGCGCACTATAATTAGATCACTTTTTTTCATCGGAAGTTTCCTTTCACTTTTTATAAGTCTAAAATATATTCTGCCTCCCAGTGATACCCATCTGCCTGTAACGTTTCTAACACTTTTTCTCTTTCTTTTGGGTCAGCTTTCCAACAAAGACCACATCCTGCGGTGATTTCCCGTGGAATCGGAATCAGTCGCCCCGGCAATTTTTGCTCTATGCCAAATTTATCAGCTGCCATTGCCTGCGTAGTACTTTCAAATGTTAAAATCCAGGTTTTCTTTTTTATTCTCATATCAGATTGACTCTCCCATTACTCAAGCAGCTGCGACAACTTTTTAATAGCTTTTGCTGTTCTGTCAATTTCTTCCTCTGTATTTTTATGAGACACAGATATTCTAACTGCTCCCTGCATTTTTGTGCCCAATGTCTCGTGCATGAGCGGTGCACAATGAGCACCTGAACGAACAGCAATTTCTTCCTCTTCAAAAAGCCAGTCTGCAACATAAGCAGAATCTTCATCCCCCATGTTAAATGAAAGGATTCCCACTCTCTGGCTGCTGTCAGGATTTCCATACAGATGAATATTTTGCAGATCACGAATCTGATCCTCTAATCGTTTTATAAGTGATCTTTCTTTTTTTATAATCGCTTCTGTGCCAATCTCACTTAAATAGTTCAGTGCACCGCCAAGGCCAGCGATTCCATGTACGTTCAAGGTGCCGGCTTCAAGGCGCTCTGGCATTGCCTTTGGATGATCATGGTCAAAGCTGTGAATACCGCTTCCTCCGACCTTTAAGGGATTTATTTTTACTCCTTTACGCACATAAAGTCCGCCTGTTCCCTGCGGTCCCATCAGACCCTTATGTCCTGTAAAGCAAAGGACATCGATCCCCATTTTCTGCACATCAATTGGCAAAATTCCTGCTGTCTGAGAGGCATCTGCAATAAGAAGGATATCTTTATGTGATATTTCTTTTTTTATGCATTCTAGATCCGTGATATTTCCTGTAAGATTCGATGCATGTGTCACAATAACTGCTTTTGTATTTTCTTTTATCAGTGCTGGAAGCTTGTCGTAGTCTAATATTCCCTGTTCATCTGCAGATAAAAAGCTTATTTCTACTCCCTGCTTTTGCAGACGATAAAGCGGACGCAGCACCGAATTATGTTCACACACTGTTGTAATAACATGATCACCTTTTTGAAACAACCCTAAAATCGCTGTATTTAAGGCTTCGGTTGCATTTGATGTAAATGCAATGCAGTCAGCACTCTCTGCGTTAAAAAGCTGTGCTAACTGCTCTCTAACCTGATAAACGCATCTTCCTGCCTGCAGCGTGGCATCATGCGCACCACGCCCAGGATTGCCCATCGTATGTAGGGCTCTAATAATTTCTTCTTCTACTTCTTTTGGCTTTTGCAGAGAAGTTGCTGCATTATCCAGATAAATCATGGTTTTATAATCCTGTCTGCTTTGCTCATTCGCTCTGCTATATCATACATATTTGTAACTTCTCCAACCTGAAGCTTTTCTGTCAGTCCATAAAAATTCAGACATGTACCACATGTGCGAATCTCTACCCCCTGTGCTTCTAGGCTTTTAAGATCTTCTAATGATTCTGAGCCCTCACACGTTAAAAATGCACCGCCATTATAAAAAAGTATCTGATCCGGCAGCTCATCCTGCTGTGTCAGCGCATAAATAAAGCCCTTTAACAATGTTGCGCCCAACTGCTCATTTGGACCTCCCATAGTTTTAGAAGAAATAACAACAAGACTAGTCTTCTTTGCCGGTGCACATGGAATACATTCTTCTATATTCTTTGCAGTTTCACTATCAGGTTTTTGTGTTGTTTGTTCATCTGCCTCTCCAACTGTCAGCGTTACACGATATTCCTGATCTTTTACCTTTTTAGATGCACAGCCATATCCTTTTTGCTGCGCCATTTTCGTTAAATTCTGTACAGCAATTTCATTATCGACTAATACCTCTACTACACCTGCTCCATTTAATTCTTTGATTGCTTCTTTTGCCTTCACTAATGGAATTGGACAGATATCGCCAATTGCATTTACTTCTTTTTTCATAATGTTTTTTCTCCTATTTTCGCTATTTTTTCTTATAATCAATTACAAAAATTTCTGATTTTTTTTGTTCTGTCACTTCTCCTACGATAGCAGCTGGAAGACCTGCCATTTGCAGCTTTTCACACAAGTCATCTGCCTGTGCTTTTGGTACAGCAAACAATAAACCGCCTGACGTTTGTGGATCATACAGCACTTCTTCCATTCCAAATGATATATCCTCAAACTTCACATATCCTTCGAGATGGTTTCTATTTTTTTGACCTGCTGCAGTCAATAAAAATTCTTCAGCACATTCCACTGCACCATCAAATACTGGAACCTGATCAGCATAGATTACACTCGAGAGCCTTCCATCCATCATCTCATGAAGATGGCCTAAAAACCCAAAGCCTGTCACATCTGTACAGGCATGTATGCAAAAATTTCTTGCAATCTCAGATGCTGTGCGGTTAAGTGTTGTCATAGAAGCAATCACCTGCTCCATGGCTCCCTCAGGTGCTTGTTTTACACGGTTTGCCGCACATATAATTCCTACACCCAGTCTTTTTGTTAAGATCAGTTTGTCTCCAGATTTTGCACCATTGTTTTTCCAGATTTTTTTCGGATTAACTACACCCGTAACTGACAATCCATATTTGACATCACTGTCAGCAATTGAATGGCCGCCGGCGAGACTTCCGCCTGCTTCCTGTACCTTCTCTGCACCGCCCTGAAGAATCTTTCCAAGTATATTTAAATCCATTGATTCAGGAAAGCAGACGATATTTAGTGCAGTTTTTACATCACCGCCCATAGCATATATATCACTTAAGGCATTTGTTGCTGCTATCTGTCCAAACAGGTAAGGATCTTCCACCATAGGCGGAAAAAAATCTAGTGTCTGCACAAATGCCTGATAATCATTAAGCTTATAAACTGCCGCATCATCACTGCTGTCATAGCCTACAAGCAGATTTTCATCTTTTTGTCCTTTTGGAAGTCGTTCCAAAATATGCTCCAGCACACCAGCTCCAAGCTTTGCCGTACAGCCGCCGCTTTTGCAAAATATAATTTCTTTTTCACTCATATTGGCACACTTTCTTTATTTTCTGGCACATTCAAATGCTGTTCCTAAAAGAATATCAAGTCCATGAGACATTGAATCCAATATATAAGTAAGACTCTCCTCAACTGCCTTTGGGCTTCCCGGCAGATTCACAATAAGCGTCTGCTTACGAATAACACTAGCTCCACGACTTAACATTGCGCGCGGTGTGATAGTCAAGCTATAGGCGCGTATTGCCTCTGCAATTCCCGGTGCATTGCGATCAGCCACAGCAAGCGTTGCCTCTGGTGTCACATCTCTTTTAGAAAAACCAGTGCCGCCTGTTGTCAGTACAAGTGCACATTGTTCTTCGTCTGCTAATCGACAAAGCTCTTTTTCGATTGCTTTTTGATCATCAGGTAAAATGCAATATGATATCACTTCATACTTTTCTGTAGGAAGAAGTGACTTGATCTTTGGACCGCTTAAATCCTCTCGCTCGCCTTTAAAACCTTTATCACTAAGAGTTACAATTCCTACTCTATATTTTTGATTATGTTTTTTTTGTTCCATGATAGTGCCTTTCTAATTTGCTTTATAATGACCGCTTTTGCCGCCAGATTTTTCCACTAGATGAATCCCTGATATTTCCATGCCGCGATCCATAGCTTTGCACATATCATAAATTGTCAGCAATGCAACACTAACGCCCGTCATAGCTTCCATCTCCACACCTGTTTTTCCGATACAGGAGGTTTTACATGTTGCCTTAATTTGACGATGCATTTCATCTAGCTCAAAAGAAATCTCGCAGTCTGTCAATGCAATAATGTGGCATAAAGGAATCAGCTCTGAATTTTTTTTCGCCCCCATAATGCCTGCAATTCTGGCTATTCCAAGCACATCACCTTTTTTTGCCGTATGATTAGTAATAGCCTGATAAACATCCTCATTCACGGTGATTGTTCCCGTAGCAACAGCTACCCGATATGTATCTGCCTTTTCATGCACATCCACCATCACGGCATTTCCTTTTTGATCAAAATGTGTAAATCCACTCATCATTTATCTCCTAAAAAAATGGTTTATAGTCTATTGATTAGTTTGCCATATTCACTGCAGTTTTGCAAATACTATTTCTTCTATAGTTTCACTATTCTGTCCAGTTGAATTGATTAACATTTCCCCAATCTGTTCTGCACTTTTTCGCACGGTGCTGTCATCACACTGGTTTAAGACGGCAATGTATCTTCTGTCTCCTACATCTTTTCGCAGTCCCTGATCAGATAACAAAATTGCTGCCATATCTTTTTCTGTCAATAAATGATTTTCATCCGCTGACAATAGCTTTTTTGCTTTTTCCAGTCGAAAACAACACTCTTTAAGTGAACGCCCTAAGGCTGAAAGCCCCAAAACAGCCACCACTATATCCGACTCTGGCAAAAGTACAGGCTCATGATCAGCTGGCACTTTACATGGCAAACGCTTTGAGCCATCAGCCTCAATGAGTACAAGGTCAGAAAGCTCCATTGCCTGTCTCATCCAGTCAATATCTGGCATCTTTAATTTTTGCTGATCTTTTTCCTCAGTTGCTCCAATCACCGCCCAATGTCCTGCTGCCCAGATTTCCTGTAACTGTTTTTCGTTCATTGCTAAAAATTCATCCTGCGGCCTGAAAATATGAGTTGTAGTCGTCACAAGCACTTTTTTTCCCTGACTGCTGCTCCACTTTGCAATTGCGTCAATAAGAGAACTTTTTCCTCCTGCTCCAACAAACGAAACAATATGTTTTCCTTCGGCCAGAAAGGTAAAAGCAGTCTTTATTGATACTTCTTGGATTTTTTTTTGCTTTATATTCGATTTACAATATTGATAAAATCCACTCTTGCTCCTTGCAATCGCCGCAAAACTTTCTGCTGATGGATTAACATAATATCCCATTCTGCTGACACTCCTTCCCTCTCAATATCATGTGTTATTCCTTAAAATACTCATTTTTACTCAATAAAATCATTATACCATGCATTCTGCCACTTGTCATTGAATTCATAGTCCAATGTGACCGAATGATCAATAACAAGTGGCAGTATAGCTGACGAAATTTTAATTATCTTTTGGTTTCATGATACTCCGATTTTTCCACATCCTCTGGCACAAAGGAAATCAGAATATTTCTTCGATGGACAAGCGTTCCGCGCATACCCAGTTCAAATTTTCCTGCCTGCTTAGCCGATACACTCAGTTCAATATGCGTATCATCCTGCAATCTAAACTCTACATGGTAGCGCCCGGACGAGCCTGGACTAACAACTCCGTTTTTCGTTATATATTGGGATGGGTTAAAAAGATCAATATTCTCTATCTTTTCTACGACTGCTCCATATTCTATTTCTTTGCCAAACAGGAAGCGACCTGCTTTTGTGCCTTCTTTTAATTTTACTGAGCGATTTAAGAACCACAATGCTGCAGCAATCACTATAGCTGCGGCCAAGGTCCACGCTGCTATCACCCACAAAAATGTACTTTTCAGGTGGAATAGAACCCGATACCCCTCTAAATTTAGGCTGCGCCTTGTCCTGTCAACCGTAAAGCTGACTACCATTCGAGACGTGCTTTGAGTATTCCCCTTCGCACTACTTATACCTGAAATTGCAAGCTGGTACTCATTCGTCGTATCACATCTGAGTGACTGAAACTCCTGAGTCTCCTCTGAATAAAGTACTGCATTTGCCTGTGAGACCTCATATTGCCCCCAGTTATCCACAATCTCGATTTCACTGCATCCATATCGAACCGCCTTATCGGGCAGATCAAATACAAGCACTGCTAATACCTTATCTCGATTTGTGGTATACACAAAATATACCGCTGTTTCAATAGATACTGACTGCTGCTCACTGTCCCCTTTTGTAAGAAGAATCGTTTCTGGCTGCTGATCTATCTTTTGGATTTCCTGAATGTCCTGCTCCTCCACTCCAATATGAGAAAGGTATGCCTGTAACAGAAGCTCTTTTTCCTCATCTCCATTATTCTCATTATTTTGAGAATCGTTGCCATCACCAAGAGATACTGGAGTTTTTGGGCTTTGTCTGTCCATTCTTACAACGCCAAAGGAAGCGCACAGCATTGCAACACCAATCACACCAAGAATTATCGCTGCAACTGCACATCCTGTTACTCGATTGAACCATCGCTGTCGTCTCTGTCTCCTAATTTGTTTTTGTCTTGCCTCTGCCTCGTCTGAAATTGCATATTTTTCGACTAAACGATCATCGATGCCATCCATAAGTTTTAAAAAATCTTCTTTCTTCATAAATGGTACCCCCTTTCTGAGAGATACTGCTTTAACTGCTTGCGCACACGGTTTAAATTTACCGAAACTGCATTTTCGGTAATGCCATGATATCGTGCAATGCTTTTAATTGACTCCAGATAAAAATATCGTTGAACAAACATGCCTTGTTCACGAGCGGAAAGTCCATGCAAAAATCGGTTAATTTCTTTTTTGAGTTCCTCTGCGAGTACCGCGTCCTCTGGCTGCTCCTGCCCCGACACACATTCCCCCAACTCATCCAATGCAAACATTGCTTCCGGTCGAATCCGTTTTCCTGCCCGATCCCAATTCCAACGGTTGAGAGAAAGATTACGAACAATTTTTCCGAAAAATGCTTTTAAACACAATGGGCGCTGCGGAGGAATTGCGTTCCACGCCTGATACCAGGTATCATTCATACACTCTTCAACATCTTCCTTATTTGCCAGTATATTATGGGAAATTCGCCGGCAATACGCACCGTATCGAATGTTGGACTCTATTACTGCTTGCTCTTTTCGCTCCCAGAATAGCTCTGTGATTTCCTGATCACGCATAAAAATCCCTCCTCTCGCTATGTTTTCCGTTATCGATCCACCATCACCTGACTCTAGAATGCTAACATGCATTTCTACTTATTTTCTTTCCTTTAAAGACGTCTTCACCTATATAGACAAGAATTTTTTTATTATATTACAAAAATTTGAAAGAATTTCAATGTCAATCACATTTTTTATAATACCTTGTCTTACGTGTCTTTAGATGCGCTTTGTAATTCCTACAGAGTTAAACGCTGCTTATAATTGTTATTATATATGTTTCTGTCAAACAGTTAAAGTCGAAATTTTTAAAAAAAGAGACCCCTGCAAAGCTTTTACAGCCCTGCAGAGGTCTCTATATTTTAAATCTTGTATTGCTAGTTGCTTACGCTCTCAGCTCTACGCCATACTCCTCATTTAACTTTGCACAGATCTTGTCAACAAACTTCTGAACGCGTGCATCGTCAAATGCCTCATCCTTTGGAACGAATGTGATGGAGAATGCCATACTCTTCTTTCCTTCTGGAATCTGGCCGCCCTCGTAGATATCAAACAGCTTGATTTCCTTTACATACTTATTTTCCTCGCGGATGCAGTCCTCGATCTCTCCACATGTGATTGCCTTATCCATTACGAATGCAAGGTCACGCTTCTCTTCTGCAAACTTTGGCAGCGGAATGAAGGTTCTCTTCTTATCATACCACTTGGACAGAATCTCCAGATCAAGCTCCATAACATATGCGCTTGCACGCATGCTTAACTTGTCCTGAATATCGTATGCAACCTTACCGAAGTAACCAATTTCTTCACCCTCACATAATACCTTTACTGCCTGATACGGATGCAGGAATGATTTCTGAATTGGCTCATAAGTAAATGCAACATCTAAGCTGTCTGCGATTCCGTTTGCAATGCCCTTCATTGTGTAGAAGGATTCCTTTGCACCGAAGGTACCAACACAAAGTGTTTTTCTCTCATCCGGATACTCGGTAAGCGGCAGATTTTTCGGAATAAAGATATTTGCAACCTCAAAAAGTCTTCCGTCGAGAATACCCTGCTTTTCATTTCTTGAAATAGCATTGAGCATTGATGCAGCAAGTGTAGTACGCATTAATGACAGATCGATATTGATTGGATTCATGATCTGAATTGCAAAACGCTCCTTTGCATCAGCCGGGAACTTCAAAAGATCCAAATCAGACGGGGAGAAGAATGAGTAATGCATACACTCATATGCACCCATAGTACAAAGAGTACGCTTTAATGCAAGCTCGCCCTTCTGTTCCTTGTTATATCCGCCTGCTGTTACCTGTGCAGATGGCATAAATGTTGACTTAATATGGTCATAACCATACATACGGATTACTTCCTCTGCCACATCTGGATAACGCTCTACATCATTCTCACCCTCTGGCAGCATATCCTCACGGTAAGCTGGTACCTGAAGAGTCAGTACATCACCTTCAACTGTCGGATTGAAGTTTAAATTCTTCATCAGACGTACAATCTCCTCTGCCGGAACCTCAATTCCAAGAACGCTGTTTACCTTATGGATGCTTACCTGCATCGGCTGAGGCTCAATGCTGTTTCCAACATTAACATCTACATGAGTAGAAGAAACCTTTCCGCAGCCAAGCTCCTCGATTAAATGAAGTGCACGCTTCATACCAAGAACAGTTGAGTATTCATCCACGCCCTTCTCAAATCTTGAACTTGAATCAGAGGACTTTCCAAGTGCTCTTGCAGTCTTTCTGACATTATCTCTTGCAAACTTAGCAGCCTCAAACATAACACTTTCTGTTGTGTCACGAATCTCGGAATTTAAACCGCCCATAACACCTGCTAAAGCAACTGGCTTTACGCCGTCGCAGATAACAAGATTAGCTGGTGACATTGTGTACTCCTGCTCATCAAGTGTAACAATCTTCTCACCCTCATGTGCTCTTCTTACGCAAATCTCGTTGCCTTCAAGATAGGAGCAGTCAAATGCATGCATTGGCTGTCCGATCTCTTTCAACACATAGTTTGTGATATCTACTATGTTGCTGATTGATCCAATACCAACAAGTGCAAGACGGCGCTTCATCCATGATGGAGACTCACCCATCTTTACATCATATACATAGTGTGCACTGTAGCGCGGGCAAAGATCTGGTGCCTCAACACTTACCTTAAAGCCATCCTTCTTTACATCAGTCTCTGTATAATCGGTTGACGGCATCTTTAATGGCTTCTCAAGCATTGCAGAAACCTCTCTTGCAATTCCTAAAATGCTCTGGCAGTCCGGTCTGTTTGCAGTTAAGGAAATGTCAAACATCCAGTCATCAAGACCCGTGATAGCCTTTACATCTGCACCAGGCTGTGCATCAGCCGGCATCTCTAACAAACCATTGTAGCCTGCACCCGGATACAGATCCTCTGTTAAGCCAAGCTCTGTTCCAGAGCAAAGCATACCATATGACTCAAAACCGCGAAGCTTACCCTTTTTAATTGTCATCACGCCTTCGATTGTCTTATGATCCTTCGCTGTTGCATAAACAGTTGCACCAACAAGTGCTACCGGATACTTGCCGCCTGCCTGTACATTGTTAGCGCCGCAGCAAATCTGCATAGTGCCATACTCACCTGCATTAACCTGACACACATGAAGATGTGTCTCCGGAATCGGCTCACAAGTCTCAACAAGACCAACTACAATCTTATCGATGTCATGACCAACCTGATACAGCTCCTCTACCTCAAATCCGCCGTCAAACAGCTTTTTTTCAAGCTCCTGCGGTGTTACATCAATATCTACATATTCTTTAAGCCAACTTAATGGTACTAACATATTCGTTTCCGTCCTTTCTTATTTCTCGTTAATCTGTTTCAGGACACGCAGATCCGATCCAAACAGCATCTTGATGTTGTTGATACCGTACTTAAGCATTGCAGTACGCTCAAGACCGATACCAAATGCAAAACCGCTGTATTCTTCGGAATCGATGCCACAGTTTTCAAGGACTTTCTTATTTACTACGCCGGCACCAAGAATTTCGATCCAGCCAGTTCCCTTACACAAATTACAGCCCTTGCCGCCGCACTCAAAGCAGCTGCAGTCAACCTCTACAGACGGCTCTGTGAATGGGAAGTAAGACGGACGAAGACGGGTCACAGTTCCCTCTCCGTAAATTTTCTGTACAAACAGATCAAGCATACCCTTTAAATCAGACAGGGTAATTCCCTTATCAACAACAAGTCCCTCCATCTGATGGAACATTGGAGAATGAGTCGCATCATCATCAGAACGGAATACTCTTCCTGGAGATAAAATCTTGATCGGCGGCTTCTTGCTCTCCATAACATGAATCTGACCTGATGAAGTCTGTGTGCGAAGCAAGAACTCTGGTGACAGATAGAAAGTATCCTGCATATCTCTTGCCGGATGATCCTTCGGTGTGTTCAGTGCCGTAAAGTTATAGTAATCATTTTCGATCTCTGCGCCCTCATAGATCTCAAAGCCCATGCCTGCAAAGATATCGATTAACTGATTGCGAACAAGTGTAATCGGATGAAGATTTCCAATGCCAGTCTCATCTGCTGGAAGTGTCAGGTCAATTTTTTCAGACTCATAGCGACGCTGTAACTCTAACTGCTTCATTTTTTCTTCCATCTTGGAGAAACGATCAATCGCCCACTCCTTTAACTCGTTTACTGACTTTCCGTATCCTGCACGCTCTTCTGGTGCAAGATTTCTCATTTCCTTCATCAGCTCGCTGATCTTACTCTTTTTTCCTTCCAGATAAGAGCTTCTGAACTCATACAGTTCCTTAGAATTGGACAATCCTTCCAGTCCGGTCTCAATCTTCTCCTTCAGAGCAGCAAGATTGTCGGACAGCTTGTGTGTTTCCTGCATATAACCTTTCCTCTGCTTTCTTAAATGTTGCTTTTTCTATGGGACGAGCAATAAAAAAAGTCCCATAGAGGCTTTAAAAAAAACCTTTATGGGACGAATAAATCCGCGGTACCACCCATGTTCGGATTATAAAAATTATTACAATCCGCACTTGATCTGCCATAATGCAGCAGCTGCATCCACTTAGCTTTTGTCAGAAACAAAATTTTCGTGGAAGACTCCAATGCTGAAATTCATCTGTAGGCGGATGGCAGCACTCTCAGCAGGTTATGCGGCCTCTCTGGAAAACCGAATGGTACAGACTACTTACACATTTTCTCAGTCATCGTTTATTATAACAGTTTTCAAAGAGAAGTCAACCCCCTCCGACCTGCCTTGATGTTTTTCACCGCTGTGCATGGTTAATTTCTTTATCTGCATACATGCGTTTATCAGCAATCTTTTGGATATCTGCTGCACAGTCGGCATCACTAGGATAGACAGCACTTCCACAGCTAACTCCTATCTTGATAGTATGACCATCAAACTCATACGGCTCTCCAATCAGCTTTTTTATACGCTCAATTCTCTTTTCACAAAGCTGTGCATCCAGATTTCCGTTTAAGATGAGCATAAATTCGTCACCGCCAATGCGAAAAGCATAATCATTGCTTCTGATACATTTAAGCAGTCTTTTTGCCACTTCCTTTAGAACTTTATCACCCATCTCATGACCATATGTATCATTCACAGGCTTAAAAAAATCAAGATCCATATAAAACAGAGCATACGGTTTTTTCTTTTCATCTCTTATTTTCATCATTTTTTCAAAATAACGTTTATTAAAAAGTCCCGTCAGTGCATCTGTATTAGCAAGGTTTTCAAGCTCATGCTGCTGTCCCATATCTTGTGAAACAAGCATGATTTTTGTAAGCGTATTCCCTTCCCACTCAACCGGAATCACACTCATAATAAAGAATCTGCTTTTATCTCTGGCGCAATACTCCAAACAATAAGAATCCTTCTGTCCCTTTATCAGCTGCCGCACATTCCAAACAGAAAGCATATTCGTAAACTTTGCATTTTCTCCATCTGTCAATATCGTATATTGGTCAGAAATTTCCTTAATAAATTGGTCATAGGCTCCTTTTTTCGGATAAAGATATTCGCCTCGCTTGTCTTCACATTCATATCTGTTATTTTCTAAATCGCAAATTGCAAAACAGTCAACAATCTGCGAAATTCCCAAAAACAGCTGCTCGGAAATTTCCTTTTTCTTTTCCGCTTTGATACGCTCGTCTGCTTCTTTTTGGAGCTGTGCATTTGCACGCTGCTTCATTAAAATGACAACTCCAATCATTATACATATTGCCATCATGCACAACAAAACGATAGTCGTTCCCTGAACCATTCTCATACCAGAGTCAACAACACTCTTTTCCACAATACCTACAATTGACCAGTCGTCAATTCCTACCGGCTGATAGACAAGATAATACTCTGATTTTTGATATTTAAATGAAATACTTCCCTTGCCCTTTGTTGGCACAGTTTTCTTCATGCGCTCCAGATAACCTTTGTTATATGACTGCGTTTTTTCCTGAATAAAATCAAAAATATTGTCAAAGTCATCTGTGATCTGCGTCTCTGGTTCAAGTGACATAAGCACTGTTCCATCAGAATCAACTATGTAACAATCACTTTTATTATTGTATACACCACCTCCAATCATCTTTTCTACAACACTGTTATCATATGAAACTGCAAACGCTGTATATGTCACGTTATTTAACTCAATGGGATCTGATGGAACTGCAAACACGATTTTAGTTTCTCCATCGCTTGCAACATAGCTTGACACAATAGGACCCTTTTTTTCATAAAGCTCTTTAAAAGCGGTCTTCACGTGCTCTGCCGTTCCTCTTCGTCCATCAATAGTCCAGAACTCACAATCTTCATTAAAAACATAAAAATCGCTGTACTGCCAATTTTTACGGTCATTTACAAAATTACCCCATCCATCTTCTGCATTTCGTTCTTTTTTATCCTGTTCTGCACAATAATTCAAATAATCGCACCAGTCCTCAAGTGCATTCCAATTGCGCTGCGCAAACATCAAAAAGGTCTTATCAAGCTGTTCATATGTAGAGAGCAGTCCCTGCGTACTTTCCTGATAAAACTTCTGACCAATATAATTATCGTAACGTTCAATACTAACAAATATAATTGCAAGCAATGCAGCTGATATCAAAAAATGCTTCTTCTTTCTCATCATCCTCTTGCCTCCTCTCATGTATCTTTACTTCTAAGAGCACTCGCACAATTAATTCCACTCTTTTACAAGTTTCCTTTTTTTCATTATACTATATTTTTTTTGATTGAAAATAACATTTTTTGCTGAAAGTGATTTTTCTCATGTTCCCTTTTTTTTAACTGCGTGCTATACTAGTGGAAATCTAAATTTCGATTAATGGGGGATTTCATCCAATGCATAATATTACAAAAAGAGGCCAGTTAAAAAAGCTGGCACTTGCTCTTGGACTGTCTGGCACGTTCTTTTTAAACGCATGTACTTCAAATGCACCTTCTAATCAAACTATCGCTACATCTACAGATGACTATGAAGCGAACTTGGCTGCCAATGAATCCGAGAGCTTTTATGAAACAGAATCTGAGACTTTTGACAGAGAAGCACTTTACCGAACTGATGATGACAACAAGCCTGCTGAGGGCTGGATTACAAATGCTGACGGCACGATGGGCTACTGTCAAAATGGCTATCTTTTGACTGGATATCAAATGATCGATGATTCACGCTATCTTTTTTCTGATGACGGCATAATGCAGACAGGCCGCTATATAGATGAAAATGGTGATACATATTGTTTTACTGATGATGGTCGTCAATATTTTTGCTCTACTGTAAAATGCGATGACGGATATTATTACTATTTCGGTGAAGATGGAAAAGCTGTGACAGGGAATTTTACTTTTCCTGACGGTGCCACTGGTATGACGGATGAAAATGGACATGTATATACAGGCTGCCACCGTATTGGTGATCTCGTCTACGATTTTACCTCACAGGGAAAGCTTAGGCACACTGTTGACGCTACAAAGCCGATGGTTGCGCTGACGTATGATGATGGTCCTTCCACGCAAAATACACAGATTATTCTTGATACTCTGACGGCAAATGGTGCCTATGCTACATTCTTTGTTCTCGGCAGGAATGTAGAACGCTGCGCAGATCTTATCCAAAACATTGAAAATTCAGGTTCTGAAATTGGAAATCATACCTACAATCATTATAAAATTACAAATATGGATGCACAGGTAACAGATCAGGAAATCAGCAGTACAAGCTCCTATGTGCAGATGATTACAGGAAACCGCCCATGCATCATGAGACCGCCGACAGGCGCTACTGACGATGCATCATGTGCCAATGTAGCAGCTGTTGATGACGGTTATCCGCTTATCATGTGGTGCGTTGACACAATTGACTGGCAGCATCATGATGTGGCAACCACATGTGATATAATAAGAAGCAAAGTAAAGGACGGCGCCATTGTGCTTATGCACGATATGGAAGCATCCTCTGCGCAGGCATCCCAAATCATCATCCCAGAACTGATTGCTGCCGGCTATGAGCTCGTTACAGTCAGTGAAATGGCAGCTGCAAGAGGGGGCATGGTACCAGGTCAAGTTTACAATTATTTTGATCCAGCGCTTGGACAGACACAGGAGTCCACTGAGATTCAGCCAGAGACAAATACGTCAGCTGAAACACAAGTGCAGCAATCCGAGGTCGAGACACAAGCACCAACGTCAGGACAATCTCAAAGTGAAAATCAGACCGAAGGCTCACAAACTGCTGAATCTGCACCAGATACCATGACAGAAAATACTGCTGCAGAAGATACAGACACTACCTCTTCAACAAACAGTTCCTCTGATGACAGCCTCTCGATTATCTTTCCGTGGGCGAAATGAAATAGGCGGCCAATGGCCGCCTTATTTTTATTGCCGCTTCTTCTGCCATGCGAAATACTTCTTCCATGGTTTGTTTTTTACAGATCAGCTCTTTCATAAACTTTTTGTCTTGTTTTTCTCTCTGTCTTCTTTATACTAGAAAGCAGAAGAAATGGAAGAAAAGCAAAAATGCGACAAGCAAAGCTTGACAAGAACAAAAAGCAAATAGAAAGGAATTATTTACTATGAAAAACCTGTTTAACATTTTTAATCCAGATAATAAGATTGCAAATTTTCTGACGAAAATCATGTATCTGGCATGGCTCAATTTTTTATGGCTGATCTGTAGTCTCCCTATCATAACGATCGGTGCCTCCACAACTGCAGTTTACTACACTGCGATGCGCATGGCACGAGATGATGAAGGTTATATTGCAAAAGATTTCTTTCACTCATTTAAAGAAAACTTCTTGCAGGCGACTGGTGTATGGCTGATCGTGCTTGCCTTCTTTGGCATGATCTGTTTTAACTGGTGGAACCTTTCTGGCAGTCCAAATGATCTGCTTCGCATTGCTTCACACCTGTTTTTAAGCCTGTTTGTGATCTTTGCGCTGATCTCTATTTATTTCTTTCCACTATTGTCCCAGTTTGACATGCGAATAATGGAACTGCTTCGCTGCAGCCTTTTTATCTCACTCAAAAATATTCACTGGAGCATCTGCCTTGTTATTCTTTTATTTGGCGGCAGCGCTTTAATGGTATTAAAGTTTTATCCACTTGTTATATTCGGATTTCCGTTAATTGCATTTCTACATTCTTATATTTTTAACAGAATTTTTCGCCAGTATCTGCCAGATCACGAATTTACACCAGGAAATGTTGCCGTGATAACGGACACTTCAAAAAAGAAAGCCTAATCCGCAATACTAGTTTTAGGGGGACAAAACTGTCCCCCTTTTATTTTACCCTTTATTTTTTCAGACTAGATGGCTGAATCGTAACAAAAACTCCATCCTCTGCCTTTGCCTTTATGCGAAGATACAAAAGGTCGGTATGATCATTCGCTCCCGGTGTCATCGGCGTTGCGCGTCCTGAATCAATCACAACAGACTCTGTGTTTGAGTGAATTGTAATCTTAATTTTCACACCATAGTATCCGTCTGCCAAAATTTCATTTCCTTTTTGTACTACTGATTTTGCCAGAATTGGAAGATTAAATAATACTTGTCCAGAAAAATCTGTAACGGTATCCTGTACTGTAACTTTCTCTGCAAAATGGTCAATCGTGATCGTGCGATGCTGCACGCCGCATCCCTTTGGATTTTTAATTTCCATTGAGATGCTTTCGCAGCTGCCATTCTTATCGCGAAGGCAAATCTGTGTGACTTTGCTGCAATCCGGGCCATCATTCCATCCGCGCTCTAGGCTGTAAGTTCCTGCTGTCAAATTGATAAAGCCAGCTGTTTTTTCGATTGGTCCGTGAGGCTCTGCCTCAAACTGCATCACGGCATGTGAGTACGAGCAGATATGCCAAGGCGTGCTTGCCTCAAAATACCCTTCAATTCCAGAATCCATCACAATCGGTACACAGTGATAATAGTAGATAAAGGCACCCTGATCTTTATGACCATGTCCAATATTTTTCGGGCTGGACATTACAGCCAGATAATTCTCCTGTGGTGTGCCAAAATGATCGCGAAATACATAGATTCCTGAATTTGGGAATGATGCACATGATGTAAGGTGAAGGCCAAATGTAAGTCTAGCTGCCTGATTTATTGAGTCCGCAGAATCTGTGAAATTTGATAGATCTGCTGTCTCCAATGCATCTGTCGTACCCTGCGGTGCAGATGGATACATCAAATTTTCCAGCGTTACTGATTCTCCCCAGAATCCCTTCACTGGCTTATTTGCACGGCACCATGTCGCGTACATTTTCTGTGCGGTGTCACGATCATACTGTGCCACCTGATCACAGTACAAACCATATAACGCAAACTCGGTTCCATTTCCAAGCTTATGATCGCCAAACGGCGGTGTCGCAATGCAATTATCAAAATATGCATATGGCGGTGTCTGTGTGTACAGCGGATAACGGAACATGTCAAGAAGTCCCGGCATACCTGCATTTTTTGAGATAAACCAATTTTCTCCTGACTCACGCTCCCATAGTCTTGCATACAATGAAAAATGCTCCAGCGTAGCAAAATGGTAACGAGGTGATTCCGGCCAAGAGCCATCTGCATTTAATTTAAAATCCAATTGTGCACGAAGAACTGACTCGGAATTGTACATCCAAATTTTTCTGTTTGGAAAATCTGGCAGAGCCATCATAATCGCTGCCGTTCCTATGTGCATATCCGTCTGCCAGTTGCTGCTTCCACGCTGTGCCCGCTCCTTTGTCAGAAGGGTACGATCGCGCAAATCTGCCAGATAACGCAGTATATAAGAAACAAGACCATAAAAGCGCTCCTTTTCTTCCTTATTCCATACTCCACTGTCACAAATCATCGAGTATGCCACTGCGATTGTAAACAGAATTCGACCACCCTGCACGCCGCCGTAGGCATCGCTTCCCTCCGGTCGCTCGTTGTAGCGAAGCCAGTGGTGAGCGCCCTGGCAGAAATCATCAAGAAAATGAAGCATTTCGATTTTGGATTTTTCTGCATAGGTCTTGTCGTTTGTGTACCAGTAGCAGATTGCATCACATTGAGTGTAAAGATTATACAGTTTCACATCCAGCCAAGCTTTTCGGTTAAAGTTCTCCTCATGTGTGCCAAGCACCTTTCCATCCTTATCAAAAAAGGTTAACAAAATCTGCATTCCTTTTTTGAATTTTCCGTCCTGCTTGGCATCAAACATTAATGTATAGAGCGCATCGTCCCGCATCGAAATTGACCTTTCATAGGTCCATGTGGCGGTAGTATTTGGTGTCGGATTACAAAGGGTGATTCCACCTTCAACAGTAGACAAGTGAATATTTTCGCCCTCGGAAGCTTTTAGACCGATATTCCAGATACGGATATGGCCAAGCCCTTCTTTTTCATTGTCTTCTTTTGGCAATGTAAGAGAAAAGCTTGCCGACACGGTACCCGTCGGAACTACAAAACTTGGGCGATTGCCTGCGCTTGTCTCAATGACAAATTCTTGATTTAAGCGTTTGTAATCGTCTGGCTCAAACAGTGCCTGATAAGCAGTTTTTCTCTGCTCTAGCGAAGCACCATCGGCGATTTCTTTTATCTTTTGATATTGACCTGCAGCAAACGGATCACGTTGTATCTTTTCTCGAATTTCTGCCATCTGGCTTACACTGCAAAGAATATTTCCACCAAGCTCTTTCCTTGTCTCACTGCGAAGCACACAAGACTTGCGAAGCACCCACAGCTCATTTAAGCACTCTGCAAGGGCAGCTGCTTTGTCATCCAATGATGTAAAATGATCTTTTTTTAGATGATCAAGCAACTGTAAAAGCTTCTCTCCTGATTGTCTGCTGTACTGTCCAATTTCAGTTCCATAGGTGACTTCTTTTAAAAAGTCCTGACACATATTTTCATAGTATGCCCATGTCTCCTCCATAGACAAATAGCCATTCTTTGCAGGATCTATTTCGGATGCTTCAATTGGTCTTCTTAAATCTTGCTTTTGATACCACTCTAGTGCATCCAAAAGTCCATAGGTGCTGTACACAGCCTCCTTATTTATCCATCCCGATGCCATTGTATAGCGCTGCTTGGCAAATTCGCAGGCATCCTCCTTTGTCCAATGCCAATCGCCAAATTCGCGCTTTGTTGAGAATGGCAGTGCTTCCCCATTTACTGCCTTTTCTGCCTGACAAATCATATCCTCTAGCGCCAGCTGCGCCACCTTTGTTGTGTATGGGTGAAGCTCATTTAAGCACTGATTTGCCTCGTCTATTAACTGCCTAATTTTCTGTTCTTGTATCACTGTGATTCCTCTCTCCTAAGAAAGCTTTTTTCGTCAATTACTCTACTTCTTCGATCATAACAATTCCCCATGGACCAATTGTCACGGTCTCATCAAGGACACCATCTTCTCCCACCTGCCAAATATTCTTCTTTGGCACCTGATGAGCCAATTCTTCCTCTTGTTTTTTTGTAAAATTTTGTGGATACCCGACTTTCGCCCAATACTCTGCCAGCGTATTTTCCTTTTCAAGAATCCACACACAAACCTTACTTCTCGGTTTTAACCCACCAATATGAATCTGTACCTCAACCAGACTTCCCATCTGTTGAATCGCTTCTGCCGTCTTGTAATCTGGATATTCTGAAATTGGAATTGCTGTCTTCAATTCCTCAGCATAATTCCAAATCAAAGCCGAAAGTTTTCCGTTCTCTTTCTTTGTTACGATATACTGTTCTCCACGTTTTAACTGTCTGTTTCCAAGGTGATTTAGAAACTGATAGGCGTAGTAGGCCGGTTTTCTAAAACCTTTTACATTCATCAAGCCAAACCCACCGTGCAGCGCCTGAGGTCCTCCGCCAACTTCCTCAAAGATATCAGTAAACACCCAATAGGACAAACAATTTGCCATTCCTGCTGTATCCAAATTAGATTGTATAATATAGTCAGCTGCCGGAAGATAATCATGACTGTAATCTCTTGATGTAGGACTAGAACTCCATTCTGTCAACAAGATCTCTGCATTAGGGTAGACAGAAGCCGTTACTGTTTTTCTCATCCATTCCATATCATCCTGAAGTGAACCTACAGATCGACTCCTTCCCTTCATTGTCTGTTGTCCATCTAGCGCAAAATCAGTCGGGTACGGATGAGCCGAGACGAAATCCACTGGAAGCTTTCTTTCACTGCAATACGTCAAAAATGCTTCTATCCAGACACCTCTCCAGTTTAAACAATCCAAATTTTCTACCCGATGGGTCATTTGACGAGATACATCCTCTACCTCAAAATCAAATCGATCATCTGGGACAAAATTGCTAGTTGCCGGACCACCAACTCGAAGATCAGAATCAACACTTTTCACCGCTTTTACCGTCTCCTCATACAGTTGAAAATATTCTGACCGAGTTGCATCCCAGAATGCATTCAAATTTGGTTCATTCCACACCTCATAATACCACTGACGAATTTCAGCCAGTCCATATCGTTCCTTCCAGTGTAAAACCAATTCATGAATCAATCTGCTCCACTCACTGTAATCGGATGGTGGTGTCACATTTCCTTTCCACCAAAACTGAGTTGTATTTCCTGATGCAAGAGCTGGTGGCATAAATCCAAATTCGACAACTGGTCTTACTTGAATCTCCATCAGAAAATCAAACAGTTCATCTATATATTGCCAGTTGAAATAAATCTTTTCATCGCGTCTCTCGCACACAAACATATCCTCTGCCAGCAAACCATGAAAGCGAATGTATTCAAATCCACATTCTTTCTTTGCCTGTCTAAGCTGCTTTTGCCATCCTGCACGCAGTCCCTCTGCCGCACGCCCTGCACCAATACATTTGCTCCACATATGAGGCAACTCAGTTCCTTCGTTTTGCAAATCTTCCTCAATTTGAATTTTCTTTATTTTTTCTGCTACTTTCTGCATTGGATTCCTCCTTTATCAGCCACTGGCTTTTTACTCTCTTTTTATCATATCAACTACATTTTTGACAGTTTGTTTTTTACAGATTGTCCGTTTTATAAACTTTTACTATCTGTTAAGTCATTTCCTCTAAGTTTTAAAACTGCTTCACTGTTAAGGAAATTTTCTTTACTTCCCAACATCAGAAAAATTCAAGTTCCAGCTTACTTCAAATTGTCTCTCGATAAATTGGTACTTTGATTGCAAATTCGTACAGCAGCTTTCACTTCCAATTCCATTTTGTCGATAATCAATCGTTAACTCTGTGTTTCCTGATTTTGCAAGTTGAGTATTATGTGTCTTTTTTGCTAGCTCCATCGTTGTATACTCTAATGCTTGGAAGGAAAATGCTTGCCTTGAAGAAATTTCCATTTTATTTTTTCCATCGCTTATTGCTACATATTCACAACTATCATGTGAGCCATTTTCCTGTGGAACAATATAATCCTCAAATAAATCACTCAACTCACTTTGAAATAATGACAGATAGCAAGACTGCTTTTTATCTACATAACTATCCTTTGGGCCATATCCATAATATGTAACCTGTCGAAAACATGATGATAACGCAAAATGGATGCCAAATCTAGGTAATGCGCAACGGAGTTCTGGTGTTTCTACATGTAAATCTATCTGAACTTTTCCATCATCCATTACAGTAATTTCTGTTTGAATTCGAAAAGCTGGCGGATATACTGCATATCCCAATGACAGTCTGGAAATAATTTTCACGCCTTCCTGTCCTGCATATTGAACTCTATTAACCGTTGTTTCATATTTTTTTGGTTTCAGTCGATCCAAATAAAAATGATACCATCTTTCCTTTACCCTCATATCATTATCTGTAGGTGCGCGAAATGTTTCATAATACATTGGTTCCATCAAATATTCCTTATTGTTCCATTTTATTGATGAAAATAAACCAGTACTTCGATTCACTGCATATTCAAAATTTCTTCCCTGCACAACAATTTCTTTGTTTTCATCGACCTTAATAAATCGCTGTTTTTCCTGTAGTCCTTTATTTTCTATCCTACCTTTTTTATCACAATAGCATTTTGTTTTACAAACGGCAAACTGTTCCATTCCAATAATTGTTTCTTTCTTCTGAATCCAGCTGTCATTTTGATTGCGCAGCTCAAAGCGAACATATAAGCTTTCGCCTTGCCTATTGGCTAGCTCCTTAATTGTTACCAGTTTAGACTCTCCTGCTTCCAATTCCAGTTCAACTTTTCCACGTGCAACTTCAATTCCAAATTCCTCCAAAATATATTCTAAAACAAATTTTTTCGAAATACTGGTAAAACCATATGTATTTTTAAATTGATAGATTCCCGCCTTTGCAGATATCTGTTTGATCCTAAGAGGCCTATATACATTCTTTACTTCCAATGCAGAGCTTCCTATACTGCGATCCGGATAGACCATGCCATCAATACAAAAATTGCCATCATGAACTGTCTCTCCAAAATCACCTCCGTACGCATATTTCTTTTTACCATTTTCCTCTCCTATCTCAATACCATGATCTGCCCATTCCCACACAAAGCCTCCAACAAAGCAGTCATCACTATAGATAATCTTCCAATAATCTTCTAGGTCGCCTGGGCCATTTCCCATCGCATGAGAATATTCACACAGCAATAATGGACGTTTCTTTCCCTCAGTCCCCGCATAATCCTTCATCCATTGAAATGACGGATACATTCGAGAAGCTGGTGAAAAAATATCTTTTGTCTCTCTCTGATCATACTGCAAACCAACACATTCATAATGGATTGGTCTGTCTTGATCCAGTTCTTTCACTCTCTCCCCGGCAGCCTTCATATAAGGTCCATAGCCAGATTCATTTCCCATAGACCAAATCAAAACACAAGGACGATTATAATCCCGAATTACCATATTTTCCACTCGATCTATCAGTTGATTAGCATATTCTGGCATATTTACAACCATTCCTATTCCTCTGATATCAGTTTGGGTTCCTTCTGAATTCTGATAACACAGACTGGCATCTCCACTTCCATGGGATTCAATATCTGCCTCCTCCAGCAAATAAATTCCAGCTTTATCACACATTTGAGCAAACAAAGGTGAATTTGGATAATGAGAGGTTCGAATTGCATTGATATTCAATTTCTTCATCAACACAATATCCTGCCACATTTCTTCATTTGTAACTGAGGCTCCGTGAATTGGACTAAAATCATGTCTATTGACACCTTTTAAGTAAATCTTTTTTCCATTCAAAAGGAAATGATTTTTTTCCACACAAACACTGCGAATTCCTATATAGTCTCCTATTTTCTCATTTGCATACTCAATTTGGCATTGATACAGCCAAGGTTGTTCTGCATTCCAGAGTTTTGGATTTTCAATTCTAAATTCTAATTTGCATGTTCCATCTGAAGATAAAAACCAATCTGCCTGTTGTTCCCCTGTATCGCCTGCATGCGATCCATCTATTTGGATTGCTTGATTACTTATTCTTATATTACCGCCTATTCCCGGTGTTCCTTCCAATTCAACTACAATTTTTCCATCAATTGATGTATGAATTTTATAATTGTTAATTTTCTCTTTAGGGCGTTTCAATAAATAAACATCTCTAAAAATTCCAGATAATCTCCATTTGTCTTGACATTCCAGATATGTACCATCACACCATTTTAAAACAGCTATTACAATTTGGTTTTTTCCAGTATGAAGATATTCCGTAATTCTAAATTCACTGGTATTATGACTTACCTGACTGTAACCAGCAAACTTCTCATTAACATATAAATAGAAGCAGCTGTCTACTCCTTCTAAATTCAAAAAATATTCCTCAGATAAATTTGATACTTCTATTGTTTTTCGATAAATGCCAATCGGTGTATCATCTGGCACATAGGGTGGATCAAACGGAATAGGATAACGATAATTGACATACTCCGGCCTATCATAACCAACAAACTGCCAACAACTAGGCACCAAAATTTCCTTTGAATTCTTCCAGACACTATCCATTGTCTCTCCATTAAGTGCCTGATAACTCTCGAAATAAGCAAACTCCCAACTTCCATTTAATAAAATGAATTTTGACGATTTCGTCCTATCTGAAAAGCAATCTTCCTCTCTTCCAAATGGGACAAAATAATTCCGAGCATTTTCCATTTTCTCATGGATGACTTCATAGTTTTGATGGTATTGTTTTCTTGTAATTTCACTCCAAATATTCATTTTCCCTCCATGTTCTTTCTGCCCATACTATTATCTAGCTGTTTCTGAACAGAATTTAAATAATCCTGATAGCCTGCTTGGTTCAGTTTCTCCTTTGCCTGTTCTAACTCTTTTTCACAATCACTCGCAAGTCCACACTCTAGTGGAAAAATTTCATATTGATAAATTTCATTTATCTGCTCATCCAAAATTGACTCATCAAATGAAACACCATCAAGAAAATATGTTCCATTTTTCTCTATCTGTTTTTTTACTTCTTCATTTAAATTGTCAATCGTGTGATTCCATGCGTCTGAATAATGAACTGTACGACTCAGATCCTCGTTTTCCAGTCCAGTCTGCCCTCTCAATTTATTCTCAGGAAGAATTCCATCATAACTTACCTGTCCAGACTCTGTTAATTTGTAGTTAATATTCTCTGCACCATAAACAAGTAAATCATAATACTCCGAATCCGTATACATTTTTTCAATTAATCGAATTGCTATTTCTGGTTCTTCCGTACTGGCTCGGATCGCCAACATTTGCCCTTTTGCATTGGATTTATAGTTCAAAAATTGATTATCTGTTAGTAAAGCATAATCCAGCCATCCCAACTCACAACTTGGAATACTATCTACTATTGGCAGTATGTAATTGTTACTAATCGCTGTTAAATGATTAGCAAATTCTAGTGGAAGTTTTCCAGCCTTCATTAATGCTAATGTCGGCATCGTATTATTCTGCTGCACCGAAAGAATATCCTGTGCTATAATTCCATCCTGATACCATTTCTGAGCAATTTTAAGTGCCTCCAAATACTCTGGACAATCGAATATCGATATAATCTTTCCTGGCTCATCTTTTCTAACACAAACATATGTGTTAATCATATAATACTTTTCTCCCAAAATTAACTGCTTTAAACTATTAAAAAAGCGTTTATCATTGATCATTGCATACTGAGGAAACTCAACCTCTGCCCGGTACAGATATTCTTCTACTGTTTCCAAACTATTAATTGGTTCCAGTCCCCATTCTTTGCGCAGATCTTCCCTATAGAAAAAACCATATCCACCACTCTGCCCCACCTTTCTTGGAACTGTGTATAATTTTCCGTCCACTCTTACCGAATCAAGCAAATTCTCATCGCCTAACTTCATTGTCTGAACTAGCTGTGGCACTTTTTCTAGCCACCCATCCAATTGTAAAAATGCATTTAATCTAGAGAGTTCTTCATAATCACCCCATGCTCCAGTTCCATAAATATCATATTCTCTTGAAGCAACAATACGTTTCATTAACTCTGTTTCATCCCCCCATGAATAAAAATCTACACGAACAATGCAACCAAAATCACGCATCGTAAGCGCATCCAACTGTTCATAGATTTCATTCATCCCTTCTTTTGGAGCTTCCCCCATTGTCATCATTCGAATTATTACTGGCTTCTCATTTGCCTCAGCTAAAGTTTCCTTTTTTTGACCATTTTCTTTTACATCACAACCAGCAATTCCAATCAAGCATATACTAATCAGCAAACAAATATATATCTTTCTCATACATCTCATGCCTTTTCACCTCTACTACATGGAAGTTTCATAATAACCCGTGTGCCAATTCCCAACGTGCTTTCTACTTCCAGACAATGTTCTTTTTCAAAATACATTTCAAGGCGAGTTTGAATATTATTTAAACCATAATGACTTCCTGTTGTACATACTTCCTGCTCTTGTTTTTCATAACAAAAACCAACTCCGTCATCAATGACTTCCAGAATAATCTCATCTTTCTCTTTTCTCGTTTTTAACCAGATTGTCCCATGTCCTCCTTTTTTGGGAATGATTCCATGTAAAATCGAATTTTCCAAAATAGGCTGAAGAATTATTTTGGGAAGTTGAAAGTCCATAATTTCTGAGTCTGCCTCTAAAACAAATTGAATTTTTCCTAAAAAGCGCTTCGATTGAATTTCCATATATGCCTGACAAAGAGCAATCTCATGTGAAAGTGTAACAATATCTTGTCCCTTATTTAAGACCAACTTATAATAACGTGAAAGCTGTCGAATCATCTCCTGCGCTTTTTTCTTATCCTCCTTCACTACCATCCAACTGATCATTTCTAACGTATTGTAAAGGAAATGCGGATTAATCTGTGATTGAAGTGCTTTTAATATTGCATCCTTCTTTTCTTCTCCAATGCGTCTTTGTTCTTCCATCAGTATGTCTATTTCATCAACAAGGTAATTGTAAGTCGTAATTAAATGTCCTATTTCATCTTGAGTTTCAGGAATTTCTAGCTTTGTTAGTTCACCATTTTTTTGCATTTCCTTCCATTTCTCCTCTAGAAGAGAAATTCTTCTTGTTAAAGAACCTGCCACCTTACTACTTAGCAAAGCAATGACGCACATCATCACGAAAAATAAAATAATAGTATTCCATAATGTTTTTTTTGTCTCTGCGTAAAAAGCTTCCCTATTCAAAATACTAACAAGCCATATCCCAGTCTGATCAATCTCCTGTCGAATGCAATAATAATCATTTAGGTTACCTTGAAAAGTCCCTATATCAGGCATATCACTTTGAATTTTTTTTGCCTGTGAAATGTTATTAGATGCCACGATTTCACCATTACATTCTAGAAAAACCACCTGCTCTTCATCAACCGAAACCAACTCTTTTGCAAATTGTTCCTCATCCATTACCGTGACTACCAATCCCTCAAGCTGTTGATAATTCTGCTGATCCCATAAAGCCCTCACAAAAGCTAAGCCAACCGAATCTTCTTCCTCTATAGGTAGAATAGTAAAGCAGCTTTTCATTTCCGTGTTCACAAACTTCTGGTACCAATCTTGTGATACTATCGATTCCAACAAAAAAAAGCGAGACCCCACATTTCTTTTGTAGTCAACACCATTCTGAGATAGATTCCCTCTTAAATAAAAATATATATCACTTAAACTACTGGTTTCCATATATTGTCGGCTAATTTTTTCGATCTCGCTATACAGTTGTATTTTCTTTTGAACTGTCTTTTTAGTAAAATCTTGAAATAAGCTACTAATGGAGTCCTCTACTGTTAAATAAGCAGCTACCTCCTGCATCCGCTCTGTTCGATCCCTTACCGATGAACACATCATATCGAAATTTTGATTCATAATGTATTCTTGCTTTTCTCGAGACATTCGTTCCATTTGTAAACTAGAAAATACTGCCAGAATACAAGTTGGAAGCAGTCCTACTACAATAATAACAATTACTATTTTTTTTCGCAGTTCCAACCTTTCCCATCTTTTCATCAGCATAGCTTTATCACTCCTCTGTTGAAAAATTTTTTCTAAATTCTCCTGGTGTTATTCCAGTTTCTTGTTTGAAAACCCGAACAAAATAGTTGGCCTGTGAATATCCGCAAAGTTGTGCTACCTCTGTTATTTTCTTTTGCTGCTGTAAAAAAATCTTTGCCTGCTCAATCCTATACTTTTCTATATACTGCCGAATCGTAATATTCGTTTCCTTACGAAACAGCGTGCTAATATGTGTTACACTCAATCCAACATGTTCTGAAATATCCAGCAGAGAAAGCTCAGGTTTTCCAATATTAGCAGCTATATACCGATAGACCTTCCGTATAACTGGAGATATTCCTATCTTTAGCGTTTGTCCCCCAATATTATCAGTTAATTCTATAAGAAGTTTTTGAATATCACTTAAAGCCATGCTATCTTCCAAATATTCTCTCAGAGTAATTCCTTGTAAAAAATTATCCATACATTGCTTTAAATATGGATACTCTTGAATCATATCATTAACAAACTGCTCTGCAAGCTTTTTTACTGAATCTGGCTCCACATTTGCCTGCTTACGAATAGATTCTATCGTTGAATTAATTACAGCAGAAAGTTGAGCTGGATGCTGGGTAAGTGCTTTTTTCATCTGATTATACATGCTTGCATCTAATATTTTTGATCGTTCAGATATTTCAGTTATCTCCCAGATTGCCTGCTCTGTATTTCGGAAAAAAGAGCGATTAATTGCCTCATATGCCAATTTACCGCTCTCACAAATCGCACCGAGATGTTGAACTGGAAAACCGACACCAATCTGAACACCGCCAAGTTGTCGTTTGAGTTCTTCCAGCATCTTCCTATTACTAATAATCTTCTCATTTTTTCCTGCCAAGATAATCAGATATGAATATCCCGGCTGCGCAGCTGCAATAGAATGGATCTTTTTCTCTGAAAAAAAATCATGAATATCCAAAAGCATTCTTCCAAATTTATCACTTTTTTCTTCATCCTTAATACATACGCAAAAGTATATTCCTTCTGGCGGAAATCCAATTTGCCGACACATATCCAAAATCAAACTGCGATCTGTCTTTCTAATTTTCAGATAATTAACAAGACGTTCTTCCTTTGCCTCTCTAGTTTGTACCTGATCTTTTTCTCGATCAATTTTTTCCTGGCGTTTCTCTTGAATTGCATTCAAAGCTTTCCGTGCTGCCTCCACCACTTCATCCATATCCAGTGGTTTCTCTATAAAATCAACTGCCGATAGCTTCAGTGCCTTTTTTAAATACTCAATTTCCATATATCCACTCATAAATATCAATTGAGACTCTGGACATTTTTCTTTAAAATTCTCCGCAAAAGAAATTCCATCCATATTTGGCATACGAATATCTGTTATTACAAGGTCTGGCTGAAACCATTCCAACATATTACGCGCTGTCTCTCCATCATCCGCATCCAATATTTCATCAATTCCTAACTTTTTCCAGTCGATTTCTTCCTTTAAGCCTTCTCTGGTGTAGGGTTCGTCATCTACAATCAACAGTCTCATCCATATCCCTCTTTTCTATTTTTTCATGTATTTTTATTTTACAATAGGCTCAACTGCTTGTAAATAGCGTGGTTAAAATCGTTTTTCCCTTTATCCCTTTACGGCTCCAATCATAACTCCCTTTGCGAAATATTTTTGAAGAAATGGATATACACAAAGAATCGGGAGTGTGGAAATTATAACAACTGCATACTTAATAGTTTCTGTAAAACTGTTTGCCACCACATCGCCCTCTTGAACAGACAATCCAGAATTTTCGATCATAATTGATCGCAAAATATTTTGAAGAGGAAGCTTTGTATTATCCTTAATGTAAATTGATGCAGAAAACCAACTATTCCAAAGACCTACACCATAATATAAAATCAGTACAGCAATTGTCGGCTTTAGCAATGGAAAAATGATTCGAAACAATACTGTCAGTTCACCTGCACCGTCCAGATACGCTGATTCACTTAAACTGTCGGGAATCCCTTCGATTGCTGTCTTGGTAATAATTGCATTATAAAGAGACAATGCACCTGGCAATATTAATGCCCACATGCTATTATACAAACCCAGCTCCTTGACATTTAAATAAGCAGGAATCATACCACCGCTAAAATACATGGTAAACAACATAAACAATGTCAGTGGTCGTTTAAACATCAAATTCTTTGCCGCCAAAAAATTTGCACAAAATAATGTCATTATAATATTAATCGGGAGTGACACCAACAGTAATACAATTGTATTTTTATAGCTCGATAGTAGCAGCGAATGTTCAAATGCCAATTTATATGCTCCGAAATTAATTTTTCCTACTGGAAGCAGTATAATTCCTTCTGCTGCCTGCAAACTACTGTTATCACTAATTGATGCCACAATTACATACCAAAATGGATACAATGTTATCAACATCAATATAAATAAAAATGAATAATTGATCGCATCAAACAGACGGCTTGCTCTCGACTGCTTGATTTTGTTTGTTTTTTTCATATTACCAAATCTCCTTTAAAACAGTCCATTTCCGCTAATCTTACTACTAATTGCATTTGTAACAGAAAGAAAACAAATATTAACAATTGAATTAAACAATCCAATTGCTGTACTAAAACTAAACTGCCCTCCTGCCAAACCAACTCGATAAACATAAGTTGAAATAATGTCCGCCACCTGTAATGTTGTATCATTATAAAGAAGAAGTACTTTTTCATATCCTACACTTAGGATATTGCCCATTCTCATAATAAACAGTACAATAATCGTCGGCATAATTCCTGGAATTGTTATATAACGAATCTGACTAATTCTTCCTGCCCCATCAATCCTTGCTGCCTCATATTGCTCCTGGTCAATTCCCGAAATCGCTGCCAGATAAATAATAGATCCCCATCCGATTTCTTGCCAAATACCTGATGCAACGTAAATCGGATAAAATAGACTCTTATTCTGCAAAAGCGGACTTGCTGTTCCTCCAAAAAAGGTTATAATCTGATTAAACACACCATTGCTTAAACAAAAGGTTTTCAAAAGTCCACAAATCACAACGATAGACACAAAATGTGGAAGATAACTAACAGTCTGAACAACACGCTTAAATCCAGAATTATGTACTTCATTTAAAAGCAATGCCAAAAGTATTGGTGCTGGAAATCCAAACAGAATACTTAAGAAGCTAATCGTAAACGTATTTCGTATCACTCGAATACACTCACGACTCGTAAAAAAGGTCTTAAAATGTTGAAGACCGATCCATTCACTTCCACTAATTCCAAGTCTAGGACGATAATTCTGAAATGCAATTAAAATTCCATACATAGGCTTATAACAAAAAATAATAAAATATATCACAACTGGAATCAATAAAATATATTTCCATTTATTCCGTTGCCAATCTTTTTTTACACGCTGCCCAAAACTTCTCTGGTTATATGTAACATTCCCATTTACTAATACTTTCTTTGCCACATTCTTTCTCCTCTCTATAATACACGAAAGGTGCTTACACAAGCACCTTTCCAAACTTATGTTGCTCTGTTATCTTGCATTATAACGTTCTAGCTGAGCTTGCTTTACTTCCAAAATACGAGAAAGTCCACAGTTTTCCAATTCATCCAGATATTCTTGCCATACAACATCATCTGAAGCATCTTTCTCTCCAGTAATAAATGCTGCCCTCCACTCTTTCATGCAAGTTGACAGTGCATCTTCCATTGATGCAGTCTCATTTAACTCGCTTACTGTAGGGGAAACATTTGGAAATTTATGTTTCTCATGTGTCGTATTGGTAGTCCAAGTGTCAACGCATTCAGATACAATCGGTGCATTCTTTTGCTTATACATTTCAACTGCTTGAATTCCTGCTGTTCCCCACTGAGTTCCAATATATTTATCCAATGCATTGTTAATTCCATCTGGATCCTTCATAATTAAATCAGTATAAACAGGCTTTCCTTCTTCATCTAATGTATATGTTTCACCTTCTGTACCAAAATTATAGTACATATAGCCTTCCTCACTGTATGCATAATCCAAGACACGCATTGCTAACTCAATATCCTCGCAATCACTAGATATTGCTGCTCCGCGTCCTGTAATTGGCATATCCATCTGAGATAATGGTGTAATATCCCCCTCATTCTTTACCGGATTTAGTACACCTACCCAGCTGTTAGTTGACGTTGCCGCATCCCCTGCTTCTACTGCATTCATCCAAGCATTAATAGTTCCTCCAGAAGTATATGCAATACCAACTTTATCATTCAATGCTGCTGTTTTTAATGTTGTAGCATCCTGAGAGAATAAATCTGGATCTAAAATACCTTCATCGTACCAGTAATTCATAAATTCCATATACTCTCTCCAGCCTTCATTCGATGGACCATAGCAAGCCTTCTGATCATCATCTTGATAAAATTCTTCCCACGTGTTAAATGCAGTGGAAATTCCACCATCATATAGCCAATCTACAACTGTACTGAAATATGCTCCATATTTTTCCTTAAATGCATGTGCAATTTTATCCAAATCATCTAACGTTTTTGGCATATCTAATCCACATTCATCTAACCAATCTTGTCTAACTGCTATTCCTCTAAATGTACAAAGCCATGTACTTTCTCTTGTCCATGGGAACATATAAATTATGCCATCATCTGTGCGAATTGCTTTATCAATATCTGGATTTGCATCCAAATAAGCTTTCAGATTTGGAGCCCATTCATCAATATAATCATTTAACGGAATAATGGTTCCTTCATCCAATAGCTGCTGTGCATCCGGAAACTGATATAAAATAATATCTGGCAACGTATCTTCTGTTAACATTAAATAATACGCTGTATCTCCATCGCTTCCCTCTGGTGGAAACTCAAATTGAATATCCACACCTACATTTTCAGCAAGCTTTGTGTGAAATGGTGACTGTGTATAGTCTGAATATGTAGACTGTACAGCATTGCTGTTTGTCCAATAAGTGACACTCTTTCCCTCCGCACCCTCTAATGGGTAGCTATCACTATACTGAGACTCTGCAAACGTGTTCATCATTCCTCCGGCTACTAGCGCCGTCGCTAGTGTTGCTGCAAAAACTCCTTTTCTCATTGTATATCCTCCTCGTTTATTCTTTATGCTTTTATTGTAAAACACTCAATCCTCAAATGAAATGATAAAGAAACACAATCCATAGCACTTTTTTACGAAATATCTTTTATAATCACCATACCTTATAAACAATTGGGTACCCATTCATCCATTCTTTTGGCATCGTGAGCAATAATCCCTTTTCTGTCTGTTCAAAACAAATTTCTTCTCCTGTAGCGAGTTCCTGCACATGCGAAACCTTCATTTTACCAACTGGATTATCTTCGGATGCTGCAAGACTTTCTACCAGTATGGTATTTCCTGTTACTGGTATTCCCATCTGAAATACATAAACTGCATCATTTTTTCGCGTAAAATGAAAATCTTGTGCGCTCCAGCTTAGCTGTTTCTCATTCAGAGGTGAAAAAAAGCGTAACGTATCGCCCTCTCCAAAACGTTTCCATGGTCTTGTTTCATAAATGGCTTCTCCATTTTTCTCCAACCATTTTCCAATTTGTTCCAAAATCATTTTACATTCATCATCTAAAACTCCATTCGGCTTTAATGGTACACTTAACATAAGATTTCCATTTTTACTTACGCAATGAATAAGCATATCAATTACTTGTCGCGCACTTTTATATCTTGCTTTTACATCATAAAACCAATCTCCCAAACAAGTATCTGTCTGCCATGGACGACTGCTAATTGAACCTAACCCACTTCTTTCTACATCCAAAACACCTATTTCATATTCCGCTCTTGTATCCTTCTGCGTATAAACTGCTTGAGTTTTTCCGTCTTTCGCTTTTAAATTATATAAATGAGATACGAGTTTTAAACCACTTTTTCCATACGGAAATGGTCCGTCTGTATAAAGCATGTCAGGCTCGTAGTGATCTAGCAGATCTATCAGACGGCGATACCAGTCTTCCTCCACTTTTTTATCTCTTGAATAGCAGAACGGATTCTCCGGATCTTCAACTGGCGGCTGATATAAATCCCAATATTCTGGATTATTTGCATCATAGGGAACACCTTTATATACTCCCTCTTTATCTGCACTTTTATTTCCCATCCACCATAACTGACTTGCTCCAAGATGTTCTGAGACAGCAAACTTAAGTCCATGTTTATCTGCTGCTTTTTTCCACATGGCAATAATATCTTTGTGAGGTCCCATATTAACTGAATTCCACTTATGCCATTTTGAATCCCAGTTGTCAAAATTATCGTGATGTACAGCCAATGCCATAAAATATCTAGCTCCACACTTCTTATAAAATGCAAGCAGCGCATCTGGATCAAAATCCTCAGCCTTCCAAAGAGGAATTATATCTTTATAACCATTTTTCGATGGATGTCCATACACTTTCCAATGGTGATAATATGCATCACTTCCTTCCTCATACATTTTTCTTGCATACCAATCTCCATACATAGGAACCGAAGCAGCTCCCCAATGTGCCCACATTCCAAATTTTGCATTTTGAAACCACTCTGGACATTCATATTTTCTAAGCGATTCCCATGTTGGCTGAAATAATTTGCTTTCCATCTTCTTAGCTCCTTTATCCATTTAATAATTTTTATTTTAAAAAAAAGATTCTAAAAATAAAATAGCAATTTTTTTCAATTTGCTATAAAAACAGCCACTAGGGACGTGAAAACTGGCTCTTTTCATGTCCCTAGTGGCTCTCTGACTACAATCTTGTGTTAATAGTTCCTTCTACATGATCACATTCTTCTGATGTCTGCAAATGCACATCTGCTCCAATCCGGCCAATAATTTTCGGTCTGCTCTGGATAGTTAGTTGGAATTTCGTCTGCTCTCACACCGCCTTCTGTACACTCAAGCTTAATTCCCTCACGGTAAATTCCATGCATCTCTTGAATGGTGGAGGCTTACACCCGGCCACCACTCAAAAGTTGAATTTGCAATATAATAATCATCTCCAACCCGCACAATTGACGGATCTGGATAAAAACCTCTTAAAATCGGATTCTTTACTTTCATCCTAGTGTATCCTCACTTCTTATGAGTGTTCCTTTCTGATATTCTTCTAGCAAAATTCGCACACTATTCTTCGTCGTATCACTTTCCTGCGTATTTTCAATTCCATTTACAGAAATAATCTGCTCTCTGCCATCTGCAAGTGTTACTTTGATGCTCCAAGGTCCTGCATACTGCACAGACTGTACCATTGCATCGCCTTCATGTGGCTCAATAACACTTGCAAAACATGCGCTTGTGCCTGTCTGCTGTTGGAAAATAGTTCGTCTCTTGCCGCTTTCATCACCAACCGGATAGTCACCACCGATTACTGCATGGAAGTTCGTCGCATTCAGTCCTTCTAGATCAAGTGTGATGATGCCCCACTTGCGTTTGTCTTTCGGCTCTGCCGGAATCGCTTTATCAAATGCCTCTGCCTGTATGGTCACACGGCCTCCCTCATAATCCTTTCCAACACCGCATCCTTCATCGGTATTTTCACAAAGGTAAGCTAAGTCTGCCATCGCAAGCTTCTGGTGATCTGCTGTCTCAATCACCGGATCGCCCCAGAAAATTGTCTTAAGTGATTCATACTCATACAAATCACCCTGACGACCATCCTCGGTAAATACCTTTAAATACAACTTTTTCACACCGTCAAGTGCAACATCAACAGTCTCTTTTCCTAGAATCCAAGCGCCAAATTTTCCCTCTGCAAGAACAACTTCCTGTTCACCAGATGCCTTATCTTTCTCCATTAATGCGCATACCTTCCAGTACAGACGCTTATTTACAAGAGCAAATTCTGGTGGGCAGGCAACGGCAAACTGCATACTATCATCTTGCTTCATCGGAACAAAATATAGATCGGTATCAAGTGTTCCGTACTCGTTATACGCTGTGCGGTTCTGCCATTTCCAGTCATAGCGCCAAAAATTGTTTTTCTTTTCTGCATACTCAGTATGAAACTGAAATTTTACCGCAGCTTTGTCTTTTATTCCATCGACTGATTGACTGCCTTTGTTTACTTCATTATTTTTCTCATACCAATCGCAGTCTGTGATAAACTGTGCACTTCCAAGCGGATCATCTGACAACTGCGCAGTGTGACGCTCAATAGACAGCGCATCATCCACTTTTGTAAGACCCTGCAGATGGTAAATGCACTGGAAATCGTGAATGGCCTCTGGCTGACCACTCGTTGCATAATCAAAGTTAACAACATAGTCATCCGTAAGGACGGTTACTCGTCTTGTAATAACAGGCTCCGTGAATCCGCTTCGCACTGCATACTCTGGATGATTTTCTGGAATTGGAAAGCTCCTACCCTCCATCCACTGGCGCTCTTCAATTGTCTTTTGCTTGCCCACCGGCCAACCGCCATACGGCGGATAGCTCCATCTGCTGTTATTCTCTACACCGAATACCTGCATTGCATCGCCTGAATAGAATAAAAGTTGCTTTGGCTGTGCGGCCTCCTGCTGCTTAAGATCAACTGTGACCATGTTGTGATTGATGGATGTCTGGCAATAAAATTTATACATGAATGTATGATAGCTGTACCAGATATTCTCTGGGTTGGTTAATGAGCGACCATAGCGCATAAGTCCATTCATGCTTGCTCTGTCATAATGACCATGTGCGCCGCCGTGAGAGCCATATTTAAGACCAACCTGAATCTGCTCACGAATTGGACGATTCTTTTTATGTGAACGAAGCACAACAGATCCTGCATTCTGCGCGTAGCAGCTCTTTTCATATGGAAGCTCATCTAACTCATATGCCGGACGCATTTCTTCTCCAAACAGTACATTTCGCTCATCATCGCCAAGACGCGAAATCATATAGGCATACTCTGGCTTATGGTACAAAAGATATGCAAGTTCATAGTCAAGCTTATAGAATGCTGTTGTCTGTGCATTGCTTTTTTGCTCAGATGAGTCATTGATTCCCATGACCACACCTCTGTAATCATAAAATGGAATCAAGCTGTCCCAAAGCATCTCAATACTTCTTGTTTTTTTTGTATTCTCACCCCAGATATCATTGGACAATCCGTCAAAACGTGCACCTTCCACACAGTTGGTTCTTCGATATGCAGGCGACACGCGAATATCTTTAAAATTCATGCCAAAATGGGCAGCTGCAAGTGCCAGTTCCGACATCAAGCCAGCACACATCAAGTTGTAGCCAATCGAAGCTTCATACCACCAGCCATCATCTAGTACGCCCTTTGCCAGTTGATCGGACGCACCGCCAGGTCCATATAAGAATCGCTCCATTCTCTCTTTATCGCCCAATACAGCTGCACAATAAACAGCACCTGCAATCTCCGCCAAAAGCCAATTGGAAGCCTCTCCACTGCAAATTTCCGCATCAATATATTCCATATAAAAGCGCATGGTTGCTTCAATATTTTCCTGATCAATCGCTGTCCAGCCCGCCCAGTCATAGATCAAATCATAAGCAGTAGCAGCACTCTTGAAAAACTCACCATCATGGACAAGTTCCTGATTTCCAGCTCTAGGAAGTCTTCGATACCCATCAGGACTACCCCACTCCCTCAAAAATGCAGCCACCTTTTCGGCAAATCGAATTTCCCCACTAATCTGATAGACAATCGCGCAGTCTCTTGCATGGTGAGCATGAGCGGTATCAAATAGGTAATCATTCTTTTTGTCAATGGACGGATAAGTCCATTCTTCTGCTGCTGTATATGCTTTATCATAGGCAGACTTTGCCCAGTTTGCATGCTGAATCTTCTTTCGGATCTGTTCTAAAAGTGCCTTATCAAAAATAACACATGGATGAGAAAGTTTTCGAAGCGCATAGAGCGTAAATGGCATAGCTGTTTTTGACTCTGTCCCAAACTCCGATCCACTTTCACAGCTGCTCCAATTGGCATGAATATGAAATTTTTCACTTCCGCCAGGTGCTAATGTATCGCTCATTGGAATGGTCACGAGTACTGTTGCTGCTTCATTTTCTTTTAATGAAAGCCAGCAATCTTTTCCCAAACACTGCGATTCTAAGTTTTGTAACTGAATCTTTTGAAATCTTGGTGAAAGCTCTTTCCAGCCATCGTCTTCTGCAAATAAATGAACTAACACTTGCTGTCTGGACTCATTTTCCACTTCTATAGGATAAGAAAGAATCTCCCCTGGTTCACACATTTTTGAGCGCACTGGCGCACGTAAACTTACTCCATCCGATTTTTGAAAATACAGTTCTTTCACCGAAAATTCTATTTCATTTGATAAAGCAATTTTATCGCAACCCATCTTATCTTTCTCTGTACTAAAACGAATCTGTCTGACAAAACGATATTCGCGCGCTCTAGAAAGTGGAAGTGAAAAATCTTCTTTTCTAAGATAAAACCACTGAGTGCTCTGTGTCATACACACACTTGCTGTAACCGGAATACAATGTACATCCGAATTACCCACCAGCTTTTCAAGTGTCAGCTCAACCTGCACAAACAGTGGAAGCTTCTCTTTCTTACATTCTAAGCAGACAGCTAACACTGAATTGTGAAAGTAATCTTCTGTATTTTCGTTGTACTGAAAAAGTCCATTGTAGAAAAATCCATTCTTACTTGTCAGACAATCCGCACTTTGATCATTTTTTCGAAAAACGATCTCACCTAAACTTTCTTTTCTTTGATATGCCTTCCATGAAATCATTGCCCCTACTCCTTTAAAATGACTCATCTATCATCATTAGAAAAGACGGACGGTTCTTTGTCACCGCCCGCCTTTTGCGCTCTTTTAGTTTTTATGTTTGCAAATTGCTTTACGCTTTTATAACTCTCGCAATTCTAATATTTACTTGCTTGCAAGATATGCAGTCAGCTGCTCAACCAATGCATCCACTACTTCCTGTCCACCATTTTCCATTGCCTCGTCAACATTTGCCTTCAGCATTTCCTTCATAGTATCATAGGAATTTCCATAACCATCTACGCGAATTCCATGTAGCTTAACAGTTGCAGTCATATCGGTTACAGCCTTACACTGTGCAACATAGGTTGCCAGATCAACATCAGAAGTATCAAAATGGAATCCTGTCACTGGTGTTGTAACAAAGGTAGAATCCTCTAACTCATAACGTCTGTAGGCAAGCGTCTCATCATCATAGAAGGTTCCAAGAAGTGCATAAGTTGGATTCCAAGTCATGCCATAGCCACCAAACTGAGAATTGTAATCGCTTAAAACATCTATAGTTCCTTCTTCCTCTCCATACGCAAAGTCAGTGCCTTCGATGCCGTACTGAATCAGATCATGTGCTTCCTGAGAACCAAACATCCAATCCAAAAACTTCATTGTGGCGTCAATCTTTGTGGAAGTTGCCGGAATTGCAAGACCATTGTTTCCAGAACGATCTGTTGGGATTGCTCCTTCTTCCTTATCACGGATAGAATCTACATAAACAAAATAACCAAGCTCTGCGTCCTCATCTCCTGCTGCCTTCCAAGAATCCTCATATTTAATATCCTGAACATAATCATCCAGTGTTCCAACAACAGATGCACTTAATCCACCCTCAAATGGTGTGTTATAATCAGTTACACTCAAGGAATCTGGATCAATGTATCCGGCATCCTGCCACTCTGCAAACTTTTCATAACGTGCTTCGCCAAAGTCATAATTCCAGCCCTCTGGAAAATCTGCAAATGCCTCATCGCCTGCACCTTCAACAGCATAGCTTACTAGCTCGCCATCCTTTACATAGGTCCATATCATAAGACCTGCTGATGAGAAGGACTGAATGCCAGCCTGTGCTGCTCCTTCATAAGACTCACCACGAACAGAAAGCTGCTGGAAGAAACCTCTTGCCTGAGATGCACCATAAGCAATTACACCTGCATCCTTTGCTGCCTGCCAATACTGCTCTAACTCATCGTAGCTATTAATCTGACCGTCAGTTCCTACTCCCCAATCCTTTGCCCAGTCTTTTCGATACCAGACAACCGGAATACCATTTCCATAGGTTTCAAATAATGGAATATAGCACATCTTATCAAACCAGATATTAGCATTCATTACTTCTTCTGAGAAAGCTTTTGCCAATCCTGGATACTCATCTGGATTGTTAAAATAGGAAGAGAGGTCTGCATAATAGCCTTCTGGTGCCAAATTCTTTAACTGAACCCAAGATGCATCAAATACCAGATCCCAGTCGTTTCCACTTGTAATCTCAAGATTTAACTTGTCCTTATAATCAGCGTGCTCTACCCAGGTAATATCCAGTGCAACGCCAACCTGATCCATGTACTCTTCCTCGTACTTTGCATACACAGCATCCCAGTTGTCTGGCTTTGGTCCCTTATGCATAAATTTAATGGTAACCACGTCATCACCGTCTGCTGCCATTGCTGTCGCACCTGTACTCATTGTACCAAGTGCCATCAGACCTGCCATTGCAACTGCCATCTTTCTTGTCATTTCCTTCATTCTCTGCGTCCTCCATTCATTTTATTTTTTTCGGATTTCCTGTGTGGGTATGGCTTCATTTTACAGAAAAATCACACGTTTTCAATACCACAAACTAACAAATCTCTGGTTTCTTTAGCATTTGTACCAACTACAAGCATTCATATAACTGTTACCAAAAAGTTGATTTTTTAACGATTCTTTCGACTGTGCGATTTTGTAGTGTTATTTTGGCTTGTCAAATTTTTATGTGAATGCTACAATAAACTTAATTTAGTTCGGGTTTTCAAAACGAAAATATTTAAAATTTGTGTCTGCTGAATCATTTACCAATCAGGCACGGAAAGGCATGACTTTTATGAAAAAGATTCACTCTCCTTTTGCCCTGTACCGACAGGAGCTAAAAAAGCACTCGTATTTCAAACAACTGTTTCACACCTATGCACTGGTATCGGCGGCTTTATTTTTGCTCTTTTCTGCGTTAATCACATACTATGTAAATGATGACTACAGGCATACACTATCAGACATGCAGGAACGAAGTATTAACCGTGCCTACCAACTAAATCAATCTGTACTGCAGGATATTGCCAGCAGTTGCTTTAAAATTATGGAAGATGCTGATATGTCAGCACTTTTGTATTCCACTGATTATACTCAAATAACAGGATTACAGGGACGAAAAATTTATGATCAGATGAAACAGACTAGTTCTCTGATTCACTCTCTGTATTTCATTAATTTTCGAACTGAAACTGTACTTGATTCCTATAACCGCAGTCCAATAGAAGCACACTATGATCAGGAGCTTTTCACATTTTTACAGGAACACACACCGAACATTGCCTTTTACTATGGTCTGCCTAGATGGGTGTCCCGCGGTCCTAAATTTGCCTCTCAACGCGTATTTTCACTGATTATTCATACGTCAAAACTGGGGGCAATCGTTGTAAATATCGACTGTGATGCCTATGAGGAACTGATTCAGCTCGAGTCAAGCGATTATATCAACATCCTTGAAGTCTGCGGTGACGGCGATGTGCTGATTTCGTCTGATCCAGAACTGTGGGGTACAAATGTAAATGATGATGATACCTACAAAAAAATTACAGAGCGTGTTTCAAAAACGGGTTATTTCTTGGAAGGCTCTGGACTGCTAAAAAGTCGAGTTGTCTATTTACATAACAGCGGCATGAATTTGACATATTACTCTGTATTCAATCAAAATGCACTCTACACATCAAATCATCTGATCTGGGTTGTGTTGCTTTATGGTGTATGTTTCATCGTACTTGGCATGCTAGTTACTTTCGGTGTTAGCGTGATCGTCTACAAACCATTCCGCAAGTTCAAGGAAACGATCACAAACAGCTCTGCACTTACCGAAGCAGCCGTACAAACTGCAGGCATGGATGATTTTACGTATTTGTCAGGCATTTACCAAAATATCACTACAGCAAATGCACGCCTTCAGGCGATGAACAACAACTGGCTAAAAGAAAAGGATCGCATTACATTAAAACGTCTTCTTACAAATGGAAGCAATGCAAACCAGATTTATCCGCAGGAATACGAAGCACTAAACCAGTATTTCTGCCACGCATATAGCCAAATCGTTGTCATAAGCATCGACTTTTCCTCCAGCCAAAAGGAGGATTCCGGCGGAATTGGTCTTCTTCGCTACTCCATCAGCAATGTTTTTAATGAGCTAATGGAATCTAAGGTTCTCTTTATAAATATAGATATGTTCTTTCCAAGCGTTATCTATTTTGTCAATCATGATGATGCAACAAACGAGACACTGCGAAGCATTTTACTTGAAGGACAGGAATTTATGCAAAGTACCTTCCAAATTACATTGTCAATCGGTGTCAGTGAGCGTGTAAGAGACCTCGATGAATTGTCATTCTCCCACCGCAGCGCGCAAGATGCATTGAATCGACGTTTCCTTACTGGAGATGGATCCATCCATTTTGCTGATGAACTCTCTCTGCCATCGCCAGCAGCTGAGCATTATCCATATGAACTGGATTCTGCCGTAATCGCAGCTCTAAAAAATACAGATTTTGACGCATTCTCAAATGCACTGACTGACTTGTTCAATATAATTAGGCAATTTCATCTTGATCAGACGATTCGCTCTATTCTTCAGTTTGAGGTTGCAATGCAACGTTTTGAAAATGCAAATGATCTGATGGTTCAGACGCTCCCCTGGGAGATCGCCATTTTAACTCAGCTTGATATCAACACGATTCAAAATTATCTTCTTAATCGTGGAAAACAAGACATTGAAGAGCTAGCGGAGATTAAGAGTCACAGCAGCGAAAAGCCAGAGCTTATTCAAACAATTTTAGAGCTAGTTGATTCCAATTTGTCGAACCCTAATCTTTCCGTTGTCTTCTTAGCAGGCGAGGTTCATCTATCCGTCAACTATCTTAGAAGCATTTTCAAGGAAAACACTGGCGATTCACTTTCAAACTACATCATTCAAAAAAAGCTTGAACTGATCTGCCATCTTCTTGCAGACACAAACACAAGTCTTCAAGATATCAGCGACCAACTTGGATTTTCAACAAAGAACTATTTCTTCACATTCTTTAAAAAGCATATGGGCACCACGCCAAATGAGTACCGTAAAGAAAAGAAACAGAATGCGCAGTAAATTCAACGATTTTAAATTACTTGAAATTTTTCCATCACGCAAAAGAGCACCCTGACGGATGCTCTTTTTATGCTTTCAATTCTTATCCTTTTCATTACAATTACATTGCATTTCTTCTTATTCTCTCTTAGCCCTTTACGGAACCAACTGTCAATCCCTGTACAAAATACTTCTGTAAGAATGGATACAGCAAGATAATTGGTCCAATTGCAACGATTATGGTTGCCATACGATATGCATATGTCGGAAGTGTCAGCGAATTAAGTCCAACTGCCTCTGCCGGCTGGTTTGCTGCATAGTTAACCTGACGAAGAATCTGCTGAATCAGATACTGTAAGGTGTAGTACTGGCTGTGGCTAGAGTCGATATACAGAAGACACTTGTACCATTCATTCCAGTATGTCAGTGCGTAAAACAAACCAATCGTAGCGATTCCCGGAAGGGAAATCGGAATTATAATCTTAATCAAAATTGTGATATCGTTTGCACCATCAATCTTTGCAGACTCTGCAAGAGAAGCTGGAATTCCATTGAAGAAGTTTCTCATCAGAAGAATGTTCCATGCATTACAAAAGCTAGGAAGCAACAAAACAAGAATGTTATTCTGCAAATGTAAAAACTTTGTTGTCAGAAGGTAATTTGCTACTAAACCGCCGTTAAACAACATAGTAAAGTAGATAAACAGTGCCAATGCACCTCTCGATTTAAAGTTCTTTACAGACATCGCATACGCCGCACCACATGTAAATACCATTGAGAAAAAAGTTCCAACAATTGTTGTTCCAACAGTTATAAGGTATGCCTGCGGGATATCGCCACTGACGAATACAAGCTTGTACGCATCCAGCGAAAACTCAGACGGCCAGATATTGTAACCATTCTGTGTCAATGCACGCTCTGCAGTAAAGGAGGAACCTAAAACTAACAAAAACGGAATCAGACAAATGATTGAGAACAAAGTGATAAACAGGTAGAAGCCTCCATTCATCACACGATCGCTTCCGGTCATTTTTATATGTTTTTTTGCGTCATATTGAACTTGCTTTACTTTCTTTGCCATATTAAACTCCCTCCCTCATCAGAATAATGCAGAATCTGGATCAAGTTTTCTGGTAAGTGCATTTGTTCCCATAACAATCACAAGACCCATAATAGACTGATACAAAGATACCGCAGATGACTGACCAATGTTACTCGACTCAACCAACATACGATATACATAGGTATCAATGACATCTGTTGTACGGTACAGCATTGTGTTATTTAATACCAAGTTGTAAATCATACCGAAATCACCGTTGAAAATTTTTCCGATGCTCATGATAAACAGCATAACGGCTGTTGTCTTTAGTAGTGGAAGAGTCAGATAGCGGATACACTGACCTCTTGTCGCACCATCGACTCTGGCTGCCTCATACATTTCCTGATCAAGACCAGTGATTGTTGCCAGATAAACGATTGACCCATATCCTGCTCCCTGCCATACCTTAAGGAAGGTCAATAGAGCCGGCCATACATCGGCATTCTGATAAAAATTGATTCTCTCAAAACCAAATGCAGCAAGGACATTATTGATAAAACCATTATTTGTCTTTAAAAGTGCCTCACACAAAAGGGCAACTACTGTCCAAGAAATAAAATGCGGCAGGATGACAACTGACTGTGTGATTTTCTTAAACCACTTGCCTGATACCTCTGAAAGCGCAATCGCAATTAAAATAGACACGATCATTGAACTTACGATAAACAGCGCGTTCAGATATAATGTATTAAATGTTACTGTGTAGAAGTTTTTTGATCCAAAGAATGCTTTAAAATTCTTTAAGCCGACCCAGTCACTTCCCCATAATCCCTTCACGGCTGAATACTTCTTAAAGGATGCCACCAGGTAAATTAACGGTGCATAGGAAAATACGCAGAACCAGATGACTGCCGGAAGTGCCAACAGACACAGATACGGATTGTAGCGGATATCATACAGAAGATTTTTGATGATACCCTCCCTCTTTTTACTGCGAGGGTTTGTTTTTGTTTTTGCTTTCATAAAGCTACACCTCTCTTTTTGTTTTCTTGTCTGCATTGTAGCGCGATCTTGCAGATAAAAAAATCCCAAAAGATACCGCCTTTTACAGTCCGTTAGATTTCATAACAAATTCTGCGCCCGTTTTACAAGGCGCAGATGTTTATAAATGTCTTACTTTACAGTTCAATCTTTTACAATACAGTTTAAAAAGTGATATTTTGTACTCGATTTTGCACCATTTGCAATAAAATTGCCGTTTTCATCTGCTGTGATTATGATTTCTTTCTTTGAACCATCCTTTTCATAGTTAAACGATACGAAATCATCCTCATACAGCTTACAGCTTCCAGTTGGCTTTCCATAATTCTTTACCGTGATCTCAAACATGGTATATTCTGTGACGCACTGCACAGGCTTTGCAAGTGGCACGAGTGCCCCTTCACGCGCAAAGACAAGCATCTCATTCCAGTCAGCTTCTAACACAAGACGTCTTCCACCTTCGATCTTTTCTCCTGTGAAGAAATTGTACCAGGTACCTTCTGGAAGATAAACCTCACGGCTAGTTCCATCCTCAAGTGTCAGTGGGCATACAAGAAGATCCTTTCCGAAGAAATATTCATCGTCCAGATTTCTTGCAGCCTCATCCTGCGGATATTCCATTGCTACGGAGCGCACTGGCGGCAGTCCTGTTTCCTGATATTCCTCAAAGGCGCTGTACAGATACGGCACAAGTGACATACGAAGTTCAAAAAGCTTGCGGCATTCGTCTGTATAATACGGTGCCTCTTCCATCAGCTCATTGTTTAAATTCTTCTGAATGTCTACCTGCTTCCACGGTGCATTTGGGATTCGCCAACAATTTAACAATGCATGATCTGAGAAGCAAACGGTCTGCACACGGCGAAGCAGATCATGGCCATTTGCACAGTCGCGCACTTCTGGTGCCCACAAAAGACCTGAAAACGGTGCAGTTACCATACCACGAATAAATTCCTTGTGACTATATAGATCAGAATATAGCACAAATGGCATTGGTGCCGCAAGTGCACCGGACGAGCGAACCTGAGAAAGTGTGCGAATATTTTTCTTATGAAATACTTTTTCAAGCATATGCTGATAAAGAAGTCCGATTGCATTGTGCATCTGCTCACCGTCCATGCCACCTGGAAACTCTGTGCTGTCCGGGAATGACCAACAAGACGGATTATAATCTGAATTATCACACTCATCCAGCTTAAATCCGGTGATTCCCTTGTCAATCAGCTCTTTTTCATGCCAGTCACCAAAGATCTTACAAGTCTCTTTCATTGAAAAATCTGGCACAAGACCGTTCCACACCTCATAATCGCCGCTGTATGGAACTAGTTTGTCATAAATTTTTGCGGCTGGGTAAACAAATGCATGTTCCCACAAATTAATGTGGTAATTGCTCTGCGTCAGCTCATCAATCAAGTCTTGCGGCTCTGGGAAAAGATTGCTCCACTCATAGGTACAGGAGTACGAATGAGAATGCCAGCCTGGCTCTAATCCAAGCACATCAATCGGCATCTTCTCCTCTCGAAACTGTGATGCCAGTTTTTTCACATGCTCCTGATCGCTGCCGCCATATACGCGATACCACATGCCAAGTCCCCACATTGGAACTGCACATCCACCACCGGAAAACAAATTGTAACGCTGAACTGCCGTCTTAATATCACCGGCAAAAAAGTAGAGATCAATGCCGCTTTCTGACGGAATTTCGATAATAACCTTTCTTTCCTCGGACGCGCGCTTAAATGCATACAGAGCCGACTCGCTAAATTCCTTGTGTGGCTGATTGACTTCTTTTTTATATGCTGATGCGCCCTTTTCGGCACTTGTTCCCATATAAAATGTCGCATAGCGATAGGTATCCACAAATAGACCATATCCGGCAGTGGACACATAAAACGGTACCGGGGCATGGCTCTCCCCAGTATCCATCTTCGGATCTGAGTTTACCTTTATGTAGCGTTTTCTTCCCGCTGCATTGACGCTCTGAAGCTGCAAGCCAAATCCAAAGATATCTTCTGTTGTGCTCATCGGAAGTGTTACGACAATGCCTCTTTTTGTCTGCTTAATATTGATATCTTCTATGTCAAATGGCAGTTTCAGATCTTCCTTTTGTTCTCTTTCAAGTGCCTCAAGTTCTTTTACCTTTACTTCGTTTTTTCTATGTGCAGTCGGTGTGTAGGCACTTGGCTCTCCAAAACGCAGTTTCCAGATGCCGGATGCAATCGGTTCCATTGTAGGTTTCTGTGTAGGATTCATGTTTTTTCTTCCTCTCTGTTTTACTTTCGATGTTGTCATAAAGTCAACCACGGTGACAGTGGTAAATTGCTCGTCAGCCATGGCTTCCTTTAAATGTTCAATGGTGTTGCCGTTCGAAATTCTCTGCTTTCCTTGCAGTGAATATCCCCGATCTCGCAGTACACAATCGCTTCTCGATCGGTTGGTCCCACTTCCAGAATCCTTCCGTCTGGTGAGACAACCATGCTTGGTCGTCTTAGATCCTCTATCGGCATCCAGTATGGCACTGCCATCGCTGCTGCCACAAAAATGCCGTTTTCATAGGCTCTTGCAGGACCATAAATCCATTCCCAGCCCCAAGTTGGACACACAATCAAATCGCATCCCTTCCTTGCCAGATTTCGTGCCATTTCTGGAAATTGCATATCCCAGCAGATCGCCATTCCAATTCGACCAAATTCGGTATCGACTGTATGTAATCTATCTCCTGCCACAAAAACTTCAGATTCATCTCCTGCCAGATGAATCTTGTGATACACGTCAATTACCTTTCCGTCTCTTCCCCAGAAAACTGTACTATTGTAAAGTTTTCCATTTTCCTTTCTCACAAGTCCGGCAAGAATCATTACATGATAATTCGCAGCGATTGCCGCAAAACGAGACTCCTCATCTTGTGGAATATCAGCATCGCTTTTCTCAGCAGGCACGTCTTTTTGACGATCATTTTGAACGGCATTTTCAATTTCTTCCATTTCTCGATACAAATCAGAATACTTCGCTTTTACCTTTGAAAAATGGCCCGAAAAGTTAACCGCCTCTGTTGTCACAATCAAATCGGCTCCTTTTTTCGCTGCTTCTTCTGTTAAACGAAGCACCTCATCCATGTACTCGTCCCGAAGACGCAATGCCTCATTCTTTTCAAACTTTCGTATCCCCGGAAAATTATATAATTCATTTTGTTTTGTCTGAATTAATGCAAGCTTCATAGTATCTCCCAACTTCTGTTTCTAAAGTTTTATGGGATAGAGCAAATATCTCCACCCCATAACTTTTTACCAGATAAAATAATCATTTCCTCTAAGCTTTAAAACTGCCTCAATAAAATAAAAGTCAGCGTAAACCATTGTAAAATGATGATCTGGGTTGTGGTAAGCACCAGTACAATTTAATACGATGGAATCACAATCAGTTCCCCAGTTTGCTCTTGTCTGATCAATTGCCTTTAGGATCTTCACAGCTGCTCTTATATACATATCCTTTTCAAGCTCTGGAACATGCTTTGCAACCTCGATCAGTCCATTTGCGATTACGCAGGCACCGCAGGAATCCTCCCATGCCGGCTCCTTTGGCTGACGAAAATCAACCGGAATAATGCCACTCTCTGGAATATTTGCCATGATATAATGGGCAATTCTCTTTGCTGTGTCTAAATACTCCTGCTTGCCAGTGTGAATGTAGCTAATCATAAAGCCATACACGCCCCAGCCCTGACCGCGTGTCCATGAAGATCCTTGTGCATAGCCCTGACCACCGTAGGAGCGCACAAACTCACCTGTTTCTGGATTAAACTCAACAATGTGGTTGACCGATCCGTCTGGGCGAACAAAATATTTTTGAGCGGTGTCGGCATGAAGCATTGCAATCTGACGAAAACGCGGATCTCCAGTCTCCTCAGATGCCCAGTAGAGAAGAGAAAGATTTAACATACAGTCAATAATTGCCCAGCCTCTTGTATCGTCGCTAGATCCTGGAATATCATTCCATGCGCGAATATAGTTTCCAACTGGATTGAATCGACCTGCTAAGAGATTGGCAGCGTGAAGCGCACGCTTTCGTGACTCTGGATTTTGGGTCAGATCATAGTCAGCTGCTGCGGTTGGTCGCCACATAAATCCAACATCATGATGAAGTCCATAATAATCATTAAAGCAAGCATCCATCTTCTCCTCTGAAATACGAGCAATCTGTGCAAAACGCTCCTTTCCAGTCGAATGATACAGCATCCATAAAAGGCCACCCCAAAAACCATTCGTCCACCAGTTGAGTCCATCATTAGACACCCACTCCTTTGACAAATCACCTCGATCATCATGCACTCCGTTAATGGTCAGGTACGGAATCTTATCCTTCGACTTCTCGCTAACCCACTCCATCTTGGTTTCAATTTTTCCGTAAACCTGATCCAGCCATTCCTTCGTCTGCTGATCAAGCGTACCAACTCCATCTGTGTTTTGTACATGATTTCCTGCATAGCTTTTTGTCTGTTCCATAATCGTTAACTTTCCTCTCTCTTCTATTTTTATTTTTGGCAAAAAAAGATCTGCCTGATGCCCTTATTCTAGCATCAGACAGACCTAAAAAATACTTTGATTCTTTACAAAATGGGTAATTGTAACATAATCAATAGGCACTAATCAGTTTTGTATTTGAAAATACTCAGTCCAATGCACTGTCATTTTGCCGTTTTCTATTGTCACTGGAAGAATACTGTATCCAGAATCCTGCAGGTTTCGAGGTTTCCAATGGTCTAACATCAGATAGATCTGCTCTCCTACTCGAAACAGATAGGTACTTTGACCTTTAAAAGTCTCTCGATATCCATTTCCTTCGCATGGATTATCAATAAGCTTCCATTTTCCTAACAAATACGGACTGGTTGCATATAATGCACTATTATAATTCCATCCAGTACAGCCAGAAGTTACCATATAATACATATCCTGCTCTTTGATGATTGCTGGTGCCTCTCTTTCCTGATCAATCATTACGGATACATAAAAACCATCAACATCCTGATAATCCTCTGTCAATCTTGAAATATCCAGCGTCTTATTCCAATTACTGCTATGAAGAAGATACGCCGTTTGATCTTGATCTATAAATAATGTCATATCACGGCAATCTTGTCTATTTGGTCTCATTTCCTTAATCATAGAAAATGGTCCCATCGGCTTGTCTGCAACAGCAATTCCCACCCCTGCATAGCCATAATCAGGTGTATCCAAATGATACCACATAACAAATTTTCCTGTTTTTTTGTTGTAAATTACCTTTGGGCGTTCGCAAACATTTTCAGGACGAAATAAGCTTCCCTTCAATTGATTTTTTCTCACATCTAAAGCCAAGCCTTCGTAATGCCAATCCTGCAAATTTTTTGATGAATAGCAGCTGACTCCTATCACATCTACTCTTGATGTTCCTGGACAATTATCAGCTCCTTTATTTTCTCCATACCAGTACCATATGCCCTGATACTCTAGGATCATTCCCCCATGAGCTTGAATCGCATTGCCCTGATCATCAAACCACATTTCTCCATTTTTGTTCATTATTTTCCTTGCTCCCTTCTCTGAATTAATTATTGTTTTTAGTCAATTTTCCTTGCTCTGATAATATGCACTAACCTGCTTCTGTATTTCCTCTATGTATTCTTTCAAACCAGCTTCATACATCTTTTCCATTGCAATTTCATAATCAGCTTCCCAATCTTTTGTCACACCGCAGACAAGTGGCTTCATATAGACATTCCATGCCTTATCTAATTCTTCCTTATTAATATTACTATAGTCTAATTCGAATCCGTTCAACGGATGATCACCGACTGTCATCTCTTTCCACACATGCTCCTTTTGAAAATTCTCTACCAATGTATTCCAATGTTCATCTGGAAGAATAATCTGTTTTTCCATAAATAAATCTGAAAGTCCTGTCCAAGATGTGTAGCGATCTTTGGAAGAAATATTTTCATACAGAATTTTTCCGTCTTTTTTCTCATAATTAATTCCCTCTACGCCATAGCGAAGCAGGTCGTAATAGTTTTCATTTGTGTGTGCCAACTCAATAAACTGAATCGCTTTCTCAGGATACAGGCACTTACTTGAAATTGAAGTACAGGTGTCATTGGAAAGTGAACAGCGATACACTGGATTTTTCTCACTATAATAGTAAAAGTTCCATTTCCACTGTGGATTTTTTTCATAGAGAATGGGAATGTAGTTCTGCTCCACAGCACTTAGCGTAGAATTAGTCTCACATGGCTTTTGATCTGCCAAAAGCATTTGAATTGCTCGGTTTGCTTCGTTATCGGTCACTCCCAAAATGTCTGAATCAATAATACCATCTCGATACCACTTCGACACATAGAGCAGCATCTTTTTAAACGCTTCTGTCTCCATGCGGCATACCACATTCTTTGGATTTTCGATATCAATTACTGCATATGGCATATCTTGAATAGAAGTAATTTCCAGATAATCACTTCCTCCGAGTATTATAAACAGACACTCCCAGATTCGATTATCGGTAATCATTAGATATTTTTGATAATCCGTTGCCTTTGCTGTATATAAATACTGCTCCATTGAATCCAAATCGGTAACTTTTTCGATTCCCCATTTGTCGCAGAGTTCTTCGCGATAAAGGAAAATGCCATTTCTCACGCTAGTCTTATAATCTAGTTGAGGAAGACCATATAATTTCCCATTCATCTCGCATTCCTCTAATACCGCTTTGTCAAGCTGTTCATAGTGTTTTGTCAGCTCTGGCACCATTCCAAGATAAGGTTTTAAATCTAAAAAAGCATTTTTCGCTGCTTTCTCTCTGTAATTGCTGAAAACACCATTGCAATAGATATCATATTCGCCAGAAGCAATTGCACTGTCAATCTCCTGCTTCTCATTTCCCCACGGAATATAGGTGAACCGCACAATGCAGCCCAGATCTTCTCTTGTCATTTGATCTAACTGTTGATAAAACGAATCCATCCCATTAGTCGGTTCTTCTCCCATCGTTAAAATTCGAAGCGTAACTGTCTTTTCCTCTGCCTTTTTCTGTTCAATCTTTTTAGGAGAGCCTGCACATCCTACCAAAAGCTGCAGCGACAAGAAAGTCAATAACAGTTTATAAATTTTTTTGCTCATCATTCTGCACCCCTCTTTGTATCCTTCGGCCACATCGGAATGTTGATTGATACACAAGTTCCAACTCCCTTTGTGCTTTCCACTTCTATCTTGATATCCTCTTGATAATAAACCGATAAACGCAGCCCAATATTTTTCATTCCATAATGGCTGCCTTTTGAATTTGACTTTTCTCGATCTTCCTCTGCCATACCTGCGCCATCATCCATCACTGCAAGAATAATTCTTCCGTCTTCCTCCCATCCATTGATTGAAAGCGTTCCTCTTCCCTCTATCGATGCAATAATTCCATGCAAAATCGCATTTTCGACAAATGGCTGCAGCGTAATCTTTGGGATCAAATAGTCCAAAATCTCATCATCTACATCTCGCTCATATTGAATCCTTCCCTGAAAGCGCATCTGCTGAATAGTCAGATACGTTTCACACAGAGCAAGTTCCTCCCTTATCGTGACGATATCCTTCCCCTTGCTTAGTACCAATCGATAAAAAGTTGACATTTTTTGAATGACCGTCTGCACATTTTCCTTCTCATTTCGCTCAGCCATCCAGTTAACCATCTCAAGCGTATTGTATAAAAAGTGAGGATTGATCTGTGACTGAAGAGCCATCAGCTCTGCCTGTTGTTTTTCTTTTCCCAACGAATACTGCTGTTTTAAAAGAATTTCTATTTTTTGAATTAACATGTTATAGGCATCCACCAATGTACAAATTTCTTTCTCAGTACTATCAATCTCAAGACATTCCAACTTGCCACTGACAGTCGCTGTACTAATTGATTCAGCTAGCTTTTTCAATGGTATCGTCAAGCGCTTAGACATAAAAGAAATATAAAAAGCGGCTAATAATAAAATCAAAAAATAACCACCTAACACCCAAAACAGAAAACTCTTATAGATTGCTCCCATATACTCATATGGAACCAGTGATACCAGATAAATCCCAGTATCGTCAATCTCGCATCGTCTTATTAAAAATTTTCCCTGCTCGTTTTTCCAGACCTCATAGGCATCCATACTTGATTGTGAATTACTTTCCTGCCCCCATTTTGGATTGTTCTCCAAAGCTTCTGAAGATGCAATTATCGTTCCATTTTCATCTGCCAGATAAATTACTTGCTGTTCTGTGATTTTCGTGAAAGAGCGAAGCAGCGTACTGGTGTCCATAGAAAAGACCAAAACACCAATTTGATTTCGATAGTCATTGCTATCTGTAATGTACCTTGCCAGAGAAAGCGTTTTGTTTTCTGGAAAATACTCATCCTTCTGAAATGAAAACCAAGTATTTCTTCCATTGTTTTCTTTTAACTTTTCATACCAATCTTCACTCTCAATACTCTTAATCGGACGATAATGCAATCCATTTTGATGTACAACAACAAAATCATCATCAATGTAATAGAAGATACTGATATCTCCCATTGAAAACTCCAATGTATTTGTGTATTCGGTCAGATCTTCAAACATTGCCATATCATCTTTTAAAGAATCTTCTCCAAAAATCTGCATCATTTCCAGAGAAAGCCCCACAGAAAACTGTCTGGAAAGCTTTTCCATTCTTTCTACATTGCTGCTGATACCCTCATAATTTTGTGTGTAATTTTGATTTAACGAGTACATCTGCTGTTTTTCCAAATTCACACGATATACAACATAAAAAGTAGCAAGTAATAGGCTGACTATTATAAACACACCAATTAAAAAAGAGACTTTTACCCTTTTTTCCAAATCACTTGATAATCGTTTCATAGAGTTACCTTTTCGCGATATTCTACAGGAGTCATGTCTTCGCTCTTATGAAATGCCCTAGAAAAATAATTTGCATTGGCATAGCCACATTTTTCAGAAATCTCCGCAATTTTATAGCATTCACTCTTCAGCATTTTCTTTGCCTTTTCCATGCGAATATTGCTAATATATTGCTTTAAATTCACCCTAACTTCTTTTTTAAATAAAATACTGATATAAGTAGGAGACAACGACACATGATCTGCAATTTCCTGTACAGAAAGATCTGGATTCTCGATATGCTGAGCCACATACTCCATAATTTTCTGCACAATCCAAGAATAGCCGTTTTTTCCTTCAATTTCTTTTTCATAGGCATCCAAGAAGTCTCGCACAAACAATCTCAATTCATCAAAAGTATCCATATATTGAATTCGTTTTTCCATATCCTCTGCCTGATAGATTCCATCAAGATAAGACAAGATTCCTTTTCTCTCTTGAATTGAAACCTGCAAAAGCGAAGAAAACATGCTCTTGATGTCATCTCGTCTGTACTGCTTAGAATTTCCAATCTCCTCCAAGAGCTTTTCTAGATAGCATCTAAGTTCTTCTGGCTTTTCTTTTTGAATCGCCAAAAACTGATTATAGATTCCTGGATCTAATTTTTTTGGCTGAATCATTTCCTCTTTCAGTTCTATCATTTGAGTCTTTGTATCAAAAAAATAGAATTCCAACACTCTTTCTGCACAGCGATAGCTTTGGCTAATTGCTTTCAGATTGCCTACCCAAAGACCGAGTCCTGCAATCAATTCTTTATCTTGAAGGATCTCATTAACCATCTGTGTCAATGAAAACTTCTTTATATTCTTGCATTGAACGACACATACATATCCCGCCCCTTTTAGATAATCAATAAGATACGAAATATCATATTTTTGTAAAATCGAGACAAGCTCTGTCTTCACTTCTTCCCTAGATTTGCTTGCCTTGTACTGCTTTATAATAAAGCATACAAAATTCCCCTTTTCTGGAAAACCAACCTCTTCACATGCATGAAGAAGCCAATTTTCATCTGGCTCCGTGCTAATCAAGGCCTGCAGCAGTCGAACCTTTTTCATTTCTTGATTATCAATTTTGATTTCTTCTATCTTTCTGTTTTTTTGAATAAAATCAACTGCTTTTTCCATCGCTTTCCACAAACGATCTTTATCAATTGGTTTTTCAATATAATCAATGACATCTAATTTGAGTGCACTCTTGAAATATTCGACCTCTACATAACCACTCATAAACAGAATTCTACAATTCGGAAAGCGGCTTACAATCTCCTCTGTAAATTCAATTCCATCTTTTTGGGGCATCTTGATATCAGTAAGAATAATGTCGGGGATAAACCATTTTGCAATCGTAAGTGCTTCTTTTCCATTTTGAGCCAGCATAATTTCCTGTATTCCAAGCTTACTCCACTCAAAAGAATCGCGAATTCCTTCGCGCGTATATTCTTCGTCATCTACAATCATTAATTTCATAATTTATCCCCTTTCCTATCAATTTTTTTCAGACAAAATATTTCAGTGTCTTTATTATATCACAAAAAGCCAAAACTGGTCGAACTAGTTTCAGCTTTTTGCTATTTACTTTTTATTTTTCATCAAAGAAAGCCTGCATCTGATCGATAATTTCCTGTCTCACTGTCTCAAGTCCTGCTGCTTCAAATAACTTGTGCTGCTCTGCTGCCTGTTCTTCTGTTGCCTCTCTTGTCTCATAGGTACCATGATTAAATTTATAATTTTCTGCTACACCTGAGATTGCTGCCACTTCTGTCTGAACATTAGTCGCATCAAAAGCAAATCCAGAATCCTTTGTCAGAACATAAGAATTTTCCATATCTCCCTGATAATCAAAATACTCTTTATATGTCTCATCCTCTACAGCCCAGTCATAATAATACTTAAATTCTGTTGGTGTATAAACTAATGAGTAGGTCGGGAAGAAATAGTAGTCAGGATCATCACTTGTCTTTAACGGATTCTGAACAAGTCCATCTCCGGATACCTCATAATCCTCACCTTCTATGCCATAGCAGAACAGGTGGTTAATTTCTGGTCGACCATACAATGCGTCTAAGAAATGCATAACTGCATTAGTTTTCTCATCTGAAGACCATGCTGGAACTGCAACTGAATTATTTGCCAGAAGTGTACTTGGAATTCCTTCTGGCTCTTTATTTCTCTGCATCTCATCAAATACATAGAATCCAACCTCCGCATCTGGATCATACTGCTTAAGGCTTGGAATTACCGTGTTTAACTCAGAAATACAATGGTATGTTACTGCGGACTGACCTACATTAAAGTCGATATACTCATCTCCTTCAGTGATTGCATTGTTGGCATACGGCATCCAATCTGTCAATTCATCCATACGCTCAGTAATAAAATCATAGTTATAACCTTCTGGGAAATTCTTAAACTGCTCATCATCATCTCCCATAACAACTGCATTTACAACCTTATTGTTGTCATCTACATATACAAAGAAATCCGTTCCTGCCGTAACTTTATAAATGTTATTTCTTGGTGCTTCAAACATCATGTTGCGGAATGTCATAAAGCCCTGTCCCTGAGTAACACCCCATGCAGCATTCATATCCAAGCTTCCATCATCAATATGTGACTGGATCGTCTTAAGATATTCCATCAGCGTTGCTTCATCAACAATTGCGTCACAGCCGTATTCTTTTCTCAAATCCTCACGGTATGCAACACCTCTCAAATCTTCTCCTACTCCAAGCGGAATATAATAGAGTCCATCCTTATATTTCTGAGCATCTAACATATCTTGAGTGAAATACTTTGCCAGTCCTGGGAAATTTTCTTCATCTCCAAAATATGAACTTAATTCCTTAAATACACCATCTTTAACGAAATCAGTACGTCCCTGCCAAGAGCCAACGAACATAAGATCTACATCTTCCTGAGCAACAATTGCGGTTGTAAGCTTATCTTTGTAATCTCCGCCTGTTACATAGCTGAAATTTAATTTTACATGACTTAAATTCGGATCATCTGCTACTAACTCATAATACTTATCAAGGATTCGATCCAAATTTGTGTACTGATTCATCGCACGGATATTAATTGTAATATCCTCTGTGATATCCATTGAACCTGCCTTTACTTCTGCACCGCCAAAACCTGCAAGACCTGCTGCCATACTCAGACTCATTAATGATGCTAATACTCTTTTCTTCATTGTTTTTTCTCTCCTTTACTTTTTTATCCTTTAATTGCACCCACCGTCAGTCCGCTTGTGAAGTATTTCTGTACGAATGGGTAAACGAACACAATTGGTCCAATCGTAACCACGGTCGTTGCCATCTTAATTGATGTTGCTGGCAAATCTGCCGTACTTACACTGGTATACATTGCCATCAGCTTAAACGCATCTGCATATCGCAAAATATTCATAATATAATATTGAAGCGGATACAATGTAGAATCATCAATATAAAGCATTGCATTATACCACTGATTCCAATAACTCAGAGCGTAGAAAAGACTGATAGTTGCAATGCCTGGAACTGAAACTGGAAGAATAATTTTAAACAGAATTTGCATATCATTTGCACCATCTACATAAGCTGATTCTGCTAACTCTCCCGGTATTCCTTTAAAGAAGTTTCTCATAAGAAACATATTCCAAGCATTAAACATAACTGGAACAATCAAAACCCATATTGTATTTCTCATATCCAGATACTTACTAATTAACAAATAGGTTGGAACCAGTCCGCCTCCAAACAGCATCGTAAAATAAATGAAAAAGGTAAAAAATGTTTTTCCCTTTAGCTTACCAAGTGACAATGGATATGCAATCATCATTGTCATAAGCATGCTCAAAATTGTTCCGACAATTGTAATGAACACTGTCACCTTATATGCTTGTACAATCTGGCCATCCTTCAATATCAAGTTATACGCATCTAATGTAAATTCTTTTGGCCAAAACGTATATCCATAATGGGATAAATTATATTCGGTCTCGAAGCTTGAGCCAATCATCATAATAAACGGAACCAAGCACAAAACACAGAATCCGCCAATGATGATCACCAAAATGATATTCATCAGGATTGTATCTTTTCCTGTTTTTATTTTCTTTCCACTTGCCTTCATACCTATTTTCCTTCCCTTTCTTAGAACATTGCAGAGTCAGGGTCAACCTTCTTAACGACAAGGTTTGCACTAAATACCATGATAAGTCCAACAAGTGACTGGAATACACTGACGGCAGTGGACATTCCCAGATTGCTGTTCGTACGGAAAATTCGGTAAACATATGTATCAATTACATCCGTTGTATCATAGAGCAATGCATTATCACCGACTACTGCATAAATCATTCCGAAATCACCCTTGAAAATATTACCGATACTCATCAGTGTCAGCAATACAATGGTCGTTTTCAGCAATGGAAGCGTTATTTTAAAAATCTGTTGGAAACGATTTGCTCCATCAATCTTAGCAGCTTCATACATGCCCTGATCAAATCCAGTAATCGCAGCTATATAAACAATGGTTCCAAATCCTGCTCCCTGCCATATTTTTAAAAATACAAAGATCCCTCTCCAATATCCTGCTTCTGAATAAAATTTGATGCTTTCCTTTCCCATTCCTTCTAGGATTTGATTTACAATACCGTTCTGATTTAAAAATCCAGTTAAGAACATTGCAATTACAGCCCAAGAAATAAAATGCGGCAAAATGGCAATTGATTGTGTTACCTTTTTTACCATTTTGTTTTTGATCTCGCAGAAAAGCAATGCCAAAACCAACTGTGCCAGCGTTCCCGTAACGATGAACAATACATTTAAGAAAATTGTATTAAAAATTATTTTCCAAATTGTATTGGTCATAAACATGAATTTGAAGTTCTGTAATCCACACCACGGACTTCCAAAAATTCCCTTCATGTAGTTAAAGCTCTTAAAGGCAACTGTAATTCCACCCATTGGGATATAATTAAATACAATTACCCAAATGACTGCCGGCAGCAGCATCAGATACAGCCATTTGTTTTGCCAAAGATACACAAACAAATTTGTTTTGTTTTCCTTTTTCGTGGTTACTTTTTGCTTACTCATAATTTTTCATTCCTCCCTTCTCTTTTTTGGCAAGCATTGATTCGTTTTCTGTTGTCAACTTTATTCTAGCATTTGACCTTTTGAGAATACAGAGGACTTTTTTTTCATTTCCTGCACTTTTCTTAACTCGCCTTGATTTTTATCTCAAAATCAATTATGGTGTATACAGAAAGATACTGGCTTTTATTTTTTAATCTCAACAAAAAAAAGAAATGGGGGTAAATTAATTATGATGAATTTAAACAGTCCTTTTTTTCGCCTTATCACAAACATTGGAAACCTGATTCTTGTAAGTATTCTTTGGATCATTGGATGCATTCCTATTGTTACAATTGGTGCTTCTACAGCTGCTTTATACTATACCTGTGTTAAAGTGATTCGCCATGGAAGAGGGTATCTATTCTCTTCATTCCTGCAATCATACCGTTCTAATTTAAAACAAGGTATCGTTGTTACCTTGCTTGGAATTCTTATTAGTTTTGTTTTATACATGGATTTTCGATATATCACAGCTCTTGATGCAGCACCCCAGTATTTGGTTGCAATATACCAGATCTGCATGACATTTTTTGCTAGTCTTTTGATCTATCTGGTTGCAACAATGTCTCGCTTTTCTGTGTCTTTTTTTCAATTATTAAAATTATCTGTTTTTATGATGATTCGCCATTTTTATTATACGATTGTCATGCTTGTGCTTCTGATCACAGTTATTATTCTTATGATGGCAGTTCCTTTTTCCGTATTCTTTCTTCCGGGAATCTATATTCTTTTAACTTCGCTAATTATGGAAAAGGTACTTCAAAAATATACTCCTCATGTTGAGGATGGAAGTGATGAAGGAAGTTGGTATTTGGCAAAATGAGGAATGTAAGTGCTGTCCATCATGATGGTATACCATATAAACATTACTCAAAAAGACTCCTCGAGCAGATGCCTGATGCTAGGCATCTGTCGAGGAGTCTTATAAATTTCCATAAAAAATTTTAAATAGCCACAATCGCCAGTCCAATTAAATGCACAATCAGTGCAACCACCCATGCTACAGCACACTGGAATAGCACAATGCCTACTGCCCACTTTGCTCCCAGCTCTCTTTTAATGGAAGAGATTGCTGCGATACACGGTGTGTACAGAAGACAAAATACAAGAAGAGATGCTGCTGACAGCGGCGAGAGTACTTCCAACAATGTCTTTGTACTTCCAAACAATACTGAAAGTGTAGAAACAACGCTTTCCTTTGCCATAAATCCAGCAATTAGAGATGTACAAATACGCCAGTCGCCAAAGCCAAGCGGTGCAAAAACTGGTGCAATCAAACCTGCTACTGCTGCCAGAATACTGTTTTGGGAATCAGAAACCATTGCCAAATGTAAGTCAAATGTCTGCAAGAACCAGATTACAAGAGATGCCATAAAGATTACAGTAAATGCTCTTTGAAGGAAATCTTTTGCTTTATCCCACATCAGCTGGAGTACATTTTTTGCTCCTGGAAGACGATAATTTGGCAGCTCCATTACAAATGGAACAGCCTCTCCATGAAACATAGTCTTTCTGGAAATAACAGCTGTTAAAATACCCATTGCTATACCTAAAAAGTAAAGACCAATCATGATAATACCGCTTTGCTTTGGAAAGAATACTGATGTAAAAAATCCATAGATAGGAAGCTTAGCCGTACAGCTCATAAATGGTGTAAGCATAATCGTCATCTTACGGTCACGCGCTGACGGCAGTGTTCTTGTCGCCATTACACCAGGCACTGTACATCCAAATCCAACTAACATTGGCACAATGCTTCGTCCGGAAAGGCCAATCTTACGAAGCGGCTTGTCCATAACAAAGGCAACTCGTGCCATATAACCACTATCCTCAAGCAATGATAAGAATAAAAACAGTGTAACAATAATAGGAAGAAAGCTAAGTACACTTCCGACGCCATTAAATATACCATCAATTACAAGAGAATGAAGCACATCATTGACTTGCCATAGCGTCATCACAGCATCTGTCTTTTGCGTCAGCCAGTCAATTCCAATCTCCATCACATTTTGAAGTCCTGCGCCGATCACACCAAATGTCAGCCAGAATACAAGTGCCATGATTGCAGCAAACATTGGAAGTGCCGTATAACGTCCAGTCAATACTGCATCGATTTTCCGGCTTCTTTCGTGCTCTTTGCTTTCACCCGGCTTAATCACTGTCTGATCACACAGCTTTTGAATGAATGAAAAACGCATGTCTGCAATGGCTGCTGAGCGGTCAAGTCCACGCTCCTCTTCCATCTGCACAATGATATGCTCAATCATTTCCTTCTCGTTTTGCTCTAAGTTTAATGCCTGCTCAACAAGCTGATCACCTTCAACAAGCTTACTTGCCGCAAAACGCACCGGAATACCTGCCCTAACGGCATGATCTTCAATCAGATGCATTATTGCATGAAGGCAGCGATGAACTGCTCCATTATGACTGTTTTCATCACAAAAATCCTGTCGGCTTGGCTTTTCCTGATATTGCGCCACATGAATTGCATGGTTTATAAGCTCTGTAATACCCTCATTTTTTGCTGCTGAGATTGGAACAACTGGAATACCAAGCATAGACTCCAATTTATTGATACGGACAGATCCGCCATTTCCGCGCATCTCATCCATCATATTGAGTGCAAGCACCATAGGCACATCAAGCTCCAAAAGCTGCATTGTCAGATACAGATTTCGCTCAATATTTGTGGCATCCACGATATTGATAATGCCAGTCGGCTTTTGCTTAATAATAAACTCTCTTGTCACAATCTCCTCACTGCTGTAGGGAGACATTGAGTAAATGCCAGGCAGATCCGTCACAAGCGTATCAGGATGATTTCGAATCTGACCGTTTTTGCTGTCAACTGTCACGCCAGGAAAATTTCCAACGTGCTGGTTTGAACCAGTCAACTGATTAAAAAGTGTTGTCTTTCCGCAGTTTTGATTTCCTGCAAGAGCAAATGTCAATACTGTTCCCTTAGGAACTGGATGCTCATCTGCCTTTTGGTGGAAACGTCCGCCTTCACCAAGACCAGGATGCTCTGTCACAGCATTCTCATTGAAAATATTTTTTTTGCTCTTTTCATTTTTGTCATCTGCCTTTGTCACAGAAGATTCATCAATTAAAATCTTCTCTGCATCTGCCAGACGAAGAGTCAGCTCATATCCGTGGATTCTAAGCTCCATCGGGTCGCCCATAGGCGCCAGCTTAACCACCGTCACCGAAACTCCGGGAATCACACCCATATCAAGAAAATGCTGCCGCAGCGCACCTTCTCCTCCAACAACGGTGACAACCGCTGTCTTTCCTATCTCAAGATCCTTAAGTGTCATATTATGTCACTTCCTTTGTGAATATATAGACTTTGATGTCTTTTCAGAAGCCATTATAGCAATTCATGGTGGATTTGGAAATAGTTATTGAGAATATTTTTCATTTATAGTTTAGTAGATCTTTTTTCTTGGGTCAATAGAATAAACCTTTTTGTTTTCTATTGATGTAAATGGTCCTGAAAAACTTTGTTCTCCTCTAGCTTCCCCAAAGAAATCTCCTGCTGTGAGTGGATTTGTTGATACTGGCTTTAACTTCTCTGCGTTGTCTATCAGATTTATTCTCTTTTCCTGTCCATGGAAAAAGACCGGCTTTTTAGCTGCCTCATCAAATGTAATGGTGTATGCCTCAGTATCCACCTTAACAGAAACCCAGGCAGTCTGTCCATTTTGATCAAAACCATAAAACTCCTTCCATGTTTTTAAATCCAAGCATACCTCTGGTTCTGGATACATTACACGCAAATATCCAGAAGGCTGATTTGCATAACAGTTATTTTCTGCCTCATTATGCTGTGTAGGAAATGTAATCGCAGACTGACCACATTCATAGAAAAAATTGTTAAAAATTCTAGTATCACGTCCCGTTCCGCCTCGCATCATATCCTGCTCCATGCGAAATGAAACTGGCTTTGCAAAATATCCAGAACCTCTGCACTTTCCAAAGAAATTATTAGAAAGATACAGATGATCAGTTCCTTCACCATACACACCATATCCATTTACCACATCGTGTTCACGCAGCTTATACCAGCCACTTGAACCAGGCTCCTTCGGGATTTTTTCCTGGTCAAACCTGCCCTCTATGTTCCAGAAAATATTGTTATCAATCAAGTTTGTCTCATCTCTGCTGCACTCAATAAAAACTGCCTCTCTTTGCTCAATACCATCTAAAAACAAATTTTGTGTAATGCGGTTATTTTCATTTCCACAATCAAGCCACAAATGATCGGCACGATATGTTCGTTTAAAAATATTACGACGAAACAGACTTCCCACGCTGTTATGCAGTTTTATACCCGCAGCTTCCCAGGACAATTCCATTTTCTGCCATCCTGTTCCTTCGATTAAGTTGTCCTCTATAAGCACATGCTCTGCAAATAATCCTGCAATTCCGCAAACACCAACATTCTTGATATGACATCCTCTAATAATTGTGTATCCGATTTGTTGATCCGGTAAAATATCATGATGCCAGCATTCATTTCCAATATCAATTCCAACTGCATTTGACCAGTCAATTGTGCAGTTCTCAATAATCCAATGATGACCGCGCATGCATGAAAGAGCTCCACGTTGTGGAACTGGTGCTCCCATCGCTGCATGTGCACAAGTGATTCCTTTAACATGAATATATGAAAGAAATGGAATCTCAGGTGCAAAACATTGCTCTCGGCATGTAAGTTCAATCGTATGCATTCTCGGGTCTTCATCATTTTCCAGTCGAAAATGTATCGTCTGACCATTTGCTTCTACCCAATAGCTTCCTGGCTGTTCTGTCATCTGACGATAAAGTGCTACCTGTACAAGTGGTTTTCCATCACAAAATACCATGCCTCTTCGATTTAAATATGGTGTCATATCTGTTTTATCATACTCAATAAATAACCTGTCATGCAAAATATTAACTGCGCAAAACGGATTATATCCTTTAAATTGCTCTGGGTTTAAATGATGACACCAAATTATCGGAGTTTTTTCCTCACCTTCTATTTCTCCCATTATCCAGCCCGTACTTTTTTCAAACTCAGTCACTTCTTCCGAAGCTTTTATAACAACATCTCCATCCCCTGCAGCTTCATATAAAACCATTTTTTCTGGTCCCTCTCCTCCAGCCTGAGGACGAACACATTCGCGATAAGTACCCTGATGAATAACAACCTTTGTACCTGCCACAGCACGCCTTGCAGCCTCTGAAATTGTTTTTAGTGGTGCCTCACTGCTTCCATCATTATTGTCTGCACTCATCTTATGCGCTGGATTTACATGAATCACCGTATCATAACTACACGGCATTTCCCAGCTGACAAATTCACTTCCATCTGGAAGTACTGACATAATATCTTTTTTCATTTTTTCTCCTTTTTGATATTTTGTACTTGATTTATTGTAAGAAAAACGTTAAACTATAGCATATAGTACTACTATTTTTATCATTTTAGAATGTATTATTTTATACTTTTTTGTATTACTATGTAACTATGTTACTGTTTATATAGACTGTAACACAAATATATAAGGAGGTTTTTATCATGAGTCAACTTACTATTTCAACACAGGAAAAACGTTTTCCTGTCGCTCCAGATCTATACGGCGTATTTTTTGAAGATATCAGCCATGCTGGTGACGGCGGCTTGTATCCAGAGATGCTTCGTAATCGTTCCTTTGAGGATTCTCTGCTTCCCGATGGCTGTATCACAAACGATAATGGCAAAACATTTACTTCTCCAACAGGATGGATTGATGAGTTCAACAATGGCGAGGGAATGAATGACTGGATCGCATCACAAAAAATTGCACCAACCACGATTCCTGCCTGGTATTCCGAAAATGCAGACATGCAGCTTAATAAAGATAATACACTCAATGATAATCGACGCGTTTCTCTTCAAGTTGATTTTGAGGAAAATGGCAAAATCTATAACATCGGATATAATGGCATTAATCAAGAAAAAGGAGATACTTATAATTTCTATCTGTTTGCAAAATCAGAACAAACACTGCATCTGACGGTATCCATTCAAATAAATAATCAAACATCCTGCAGCAGCGATATCATCATAAACGATGCTAATTGGAAACGCTATGATGCACAATTTCTGGCCACTGAAACAGCAAGAAATGCTACTTTCTCCATTCAATGTCAGGAAAAAGGAACCCTTTACCTTGGCTTTTGTTCTCTTATGCCTGCAGAAACATTTCACGGTCACGGACTTCGCAAGGATCTTGCAGAAAAGCTTGAACAAATGCATCCTTCATTCTTGCGTTTTCCAGGCGGCTGCATCGTAGAAGGCTTTACACTTGAAACATCTATGTTTTTCTGTAATACTGTCGGTCCCGTTTGGGAACGTCCAAGCCACTGGCTTCTTTGGCACTATCGAACTACAAATGGTCTGGGATTCCATGAGTATCTGCAGTTATGTGAGGATTTAAAGCTTTCTGCTCTTTATGTGTGCAACTGTGGTATGACTTGTCAGGGACGCGGTCCTTATTATTTCAACGAAGCTCAAATGCAGTTTGCTATCAACGATACCTTAAATGCCTTAGAATATGCACTTGGTTCAAGCCAAACACATTGGGGCAGTCTGCGTGCAAAAATGGGTCATCCAGAACCGTTTTCCCTTAAATATCTAGAGATTGGCAATGAAAATAGTGGTACTGAATATGAAGCATGCTTTAATCGCATTCGGGAAGCTGTGCTTGAACGCTATCCTCAGATCATTATTGTCTCCAACACAAGAAGCGAAACAATAAAAACAGATATTGTAGATGATCATTATTACAATATGCCTGAATTTTTTGCAGAAAATATTGATATTTATGATGACTACAGCCGCAAGAATCCCAACATTTTTGTCGGTGAATTTGCCGTAAACCAAACTTATGAAGGACAGCTGCGTGCTGCAATCTCAGAAGCTATGTTTATGGTTGGCTTTGAACGAAATCAGGATGTTGTAAAGCTTTGTTCTTATGCTCCGCTATTTTCCCACGTTCATTACCAATCCTGGTATCCAAATCTCATAATGTTTGATAATAGTAGAAGCTATGTTATTCCAAGCTACTATTGTTTCAAACTATTTGGTGCGAATCGCGGTGACATGGTAGTTTCCTCCAAAGAATCCTGCGAAAAAATTTATCTATCCCTGCATGGTCTTCCTGTCATCAACGGTGATTGTGGATTAACCTGGAAAAATGCTGTTTTCAATAATATACCTGTTTTTCCAACAAAAAGCCTGCATGGAAAAGCCATGCAGGACAATGATTCATATGTTTTACAGGAAAATGATGATGATGAATTTACTAATCAATCAATTCGAAGTCAAATTTTACCTGGCATTGCTCTAGGTAATGATGTAGAAAGCCGCGAAGGCAGCTTTACTGTTCAAATTTTGGCTGAAAAAGGAAAACGAATCGGTGTTGGTATGTTGTGTTCACCAAAGCCATTCAGCTATTATGACCGAACTGATCCGAATCCAAAGGATCCATGGATGCTTTTTAATCTAGAGCCTCTGCGCTGGATTGTTGAAGGCAATACTGCTGCTCTCTATCGCGGCGGCATTTCCCTTACGCAATATTCAGAGCCAAAACAAATTTCACTTCGCTATGGAGAATATAATGAGTTTCACTATGAGCTTACAAAAACTGCAGTCAGTCTATATCTAAATGGTAAACTTATCGATACTGTTGAACTGCCGCATTATCAATCTATGTGTTCTGTCACGACTGATACTGACGATAGTGTAATAATAAAAATTGTCAACTTCTCTGAAACAGATGATCCAGTCTGCATTTCAATAGATTGTGATGTAAAATCAGAGTATGAGGTTTCCCAGCTCACTGGAAAAGCTGATTTTGAAAACTCCCTTGACAATCCAGACCAAGTTCATGATACAACAACAATGTTAACTGGTGCTGGCAGATGTTTTACCTTTACTGCCCCAGGTCTTTCCGTCAATGTATTAAAATTAAAGAAAAAATAAGCAATGCTTATCTTAGATTATTATACTCATAAGTTACTTTCTTATGAGTATAATAAATCGAATAGTCTGCAAATCTAAGTGTTTTTTACTTCCAAGCCACCGGGAAAGTAAATGAGCCACCGCACCTGTCACCCTAGTTGACTCAGCACCTGCACGACTTTCTTTATGTTTTCCATATTGACGGAAGAATAATTCATTACATAAGTATTCTCATACGGATTCTCCTGTCCGTTTTGTTCATACTTTTCTGTGTTCTTTATGTAGTAGCGCGACAGCGGATCTAACTTTACTCCGCCTGCCTTTGCCTTTTCGACAATCTCTGCCTCTGTGCAGTCCGACTGGATATGCATAAGAAAATGCACACCTGCTTCTTCCTCTTGTATCGTGATATATTTTCCGATTGAACCGCTTTTTAGCTCTTTTAGGATCGCATCTCGCTTGTTCTGATAATAATTTCTCAGTCTATTTATATGCTTTTCAAAACTTCCATTTTCCATAAATTGTGCCAATGTGTACTGCTCGAAATTGGATACGGTACATGAATAGAAGGATAGTTCACTATAAAAACGCTTTGCCAAATCCTCCGGCAGCACCATATAGCTGATGCGCACCGTGGATGCAAGTGTTTTTGTAAAGGTGTTCATATAGATAACCTTTCCTGAAACATCAATGCTTTGCAATGTCGGAAATGGCTTTCCGCTTAATCGAAGCTCACTGTCATAATCATCTTCTATTATATAATGCTGCTTTTTTTTCGCAGCCCAGCCGAGTAGCTCATAGCGGCGGCTGACTGGCATTACTATTCCTGTTGGAAAATGATGTGACGGTGATGTATGAATAATATCAATCTTTTTTTCTTCTAACTCATGGATAGAAACACCATTTTCATCAAGATCAACATGGCGATAAGATACATCCATGCTCTTACAAATTTTTCCAATCTTATGATAGCCAGGATTTTCTACACCGTAGATAAGATCCTTTCCAAGAAGCTGAATCAAAAGACCATAGAGATATTCCGTTCCGGCACCAATGATAATCTGATGTGAAAACACCTGCATACCTCGAAAATCCCTTAAGTAGTGGGCTATGGCATTTCTAAGAGGCAAAATGCCTGCGCACGGTGAATTGATCATCAGCTGAATTTGATTATCATTTAATACACTTCTAACTGTTTTTGACCAGATTGAAAATGGAAAAATCTCACTGTCAGTCTGATTACTTGAAAAGTCAGCAAAGTAAGAAGACTTGGCTAACGATGAAGCTGCCTCGTTAAATGATTCCATACCATAAATATAATTATCACCAGAAATATTTCTGTCTGCACTTTTGCTAATACCCTTCATGTTAATGCCTCGTGCCGCCACCATATCAATATCTGACACATAAAAGCCACGTTTTGGCATCGAATAAATATAACCTTCATCTGAAAGCTGACCGTAGGCATTCTCCACGGTAATTACACTTATACCCAGATTTTTCGCAAAACTGCGTTTTGAGGGCAGCTTCTCACCAGCGCACAATTTTCCTTGCAAAATGTCGTTTTTGATGCATTTATAAAGTGATTCATAAAGTGAATCTGACCCTGTCGCGGTTAAATTATATGTCAACATCTGATCTTTTTCCTCCAATCTGACCTTACTGAATATATTTATTTTGGGGATTTTCTTATGTCCACTTTGTCAGTATAATGCAAGGCAAGTCAAAAGTAAAGCTTTGGAAAAGGAGAATCTCACTATGAATACAACAAATACTTCCGTTACTGCAACTGAACGTTATAAATTAAATAAGGAGCTAGCCCAGATGCTAAAGGGCGGCGTTATTATGGATGTTACGACACCGGAACAGGCACGCATTGCGGAGGCTGCTGGTGCATGTGCTGTTATGGCACTTGAGCGTATCCCGGCTGATATACGCGCAGCCGGCGGTGTTTCACGTATGAGCGACCCAAAGATGATTCGTGGTATTCAGGAAGCTGTTTCCATCCCTGTTATGGCTAAATGCCGTATCGGCCATTTTGTTGAGGCGCAGGTACTTGAGGCAATCGACATCGACTACATTGATGAAAGTGAAGTTCTTTCACCGGCTGATGATGTATACCATATAAATAAGAGAAATTTCAGTGTTCCGTTTGTCTGCGGTGCTAAGGATTTGGGTGAGGCACTTCGCCGTATCAATGAGGGTGCTTCTATGATTCGTACTAAGGGTGAGCCTGGAACTGGTGATATCGTGCAGGCTGTTCGCCATATGAGAAAGATGAACAGCGAGATTCAAAAGCTGACCTCTATGCGCGAGGATGAATTGTTTGAGGCTGCAAAGGTGCTGCAGGTTCCTTATGATCTTGTTTTGTATGTTCACCAAAATGGTCGCCTTCCAGTTGTAAACTTTGCTGCAGGCGGTGTGGCTACTCCTGCTGATGCAGCACTTATGATGCAGCTTGGCGCTGAGGGTGTGTTCGTTGGCTCTGGTATCTTTAAGTCTGGAAATCCGGCAAAGCGTGCTGCTGCAATCGTAAAGGCTGTCACAAACTTTACCGATGCAAAGATGATCGCTGAGCTTTCTGCTGATCTTGGCGAAGCTATGGTCGGTATCAATGAGCAGGAAATCGCCTTACTGATGGCAGAAAGAGGCAAATAATGACAATCGCAGTTCTCGCTCTGCAGGGTGCCTTTGCAGAGCATGAAAAAATGATCCGCTCGCTTGGTGCTGACTACATCGAGTTACGGCAGGCAGATGATTTAAAAAAACACTATGACGGACTGATTCTTCCGGGCGGCGAGAGCACCGTTCAGGGAAAGCTCCTTCGTGAGCTTGGCATGTTTGACACAATAAAAAAGCAGATCGAGGACGGTCTTCCAGTCCTTGCAACCTGCGCAGGAATGATTCTTTTAGCCTCTGTTATTGATGGACAAATTGATGGGCAGCCAGATTCATATTTTGGCACACTGCCTGTCCGCGTCAGAAGAAATGCTTACGGAAGACAATTAGCAAGTTTTCATGCAAAAGCAGATGTCGCAGGCATAGGTGCTGTCCCGATGACCTTTATCCGCGCACCATACGTTGTAGAAATGGATAAGGATGCACTTGCTTCTGGTAATAGTCAAATCCTTGCCGTTGTGAATAACCGTATCGTGGGAGTACGCTACAAGAATCAGTTTGCATTTGCATTTCATCCGGAATTGGATCCAGACACACGCATTCATCAGGCGTTTCTTAACTGCGTGAAAGCAAGAACTCCTGACTGAAGTCACGAACTTTCAAGTGCCTGTTATAAACCAATAAGGAGTCAGAGACAACATTCTCTGGCTCCAACATCATATTATATATAGGTTACACTCCCGTCTCATAATCCTGCCACTGGGCACTTGATTCACTGACATCCGGCCAATTGTCATCATCATATGTATCCCACTCACCGTTTTGATACAAATCCTCAAACCAATCACCATACGAATTATACTGATAAAAACTATGGCGCTCGGGTCCTTCCTCTCCAGCAAAATGAGCGATTCCACCGATTTTTTCCCACACTAAATTCGATTGGGTTCTCACAGTTCCATAGTCTAACAGGCTAATTTGGTTGTTCGGTGTAACTATTCCAGTCAGCGCATATCCGCCGCTTCTGCTATCCTCTTTTACAACAAAATCATCATACGGAATGCGAATCGGTGAATGCTGAATTGCCGCCTCATAGCCAACCTGAACATTGTAGTCAACTAGATAGCACACCGTCAGCGCCTGATAACAGTATACACGGTCTGCACCATGGTTTAATGCATATTCGGCAATGGTTTTTTGTGACATCTCCCACACGCGGCTTGGCTCAAATTCATACAACATTCCATCTTTTTCATAGGCGAAAAATGATTGATGGCAAGTTTTTTTTATATCATCGCCCATATCATATCGTCCGGCAATCCAAAATCCACTGGCCGCCTTAAAGCCAACCTTTGGATTTTCCCAAACGGTAAATGTAGCTACGCGTTCCTGCTGTCCCCTTGCAATATCCGGCACCACACGTTTGCCGCGAAGCAGCCACATCTTTGGATTTCCTTCGCTTATTTCCCAGTTTCCTTCTCCTCGTCTGTCAAAATAAAAAATGTCGTATGATTCTAGCTCTGTCTTCTCATCTTCTGGAAGTATGGATAAAAGTTGCTCCTTCGCCTCCTCATTTGAAAGCTGTGAAAATTCTTTTTCTGGCAAATTCATCATATATTTGCCATGTACTGGCCAGATGGAAATTACTATACTGACAATCGCAGGCAAAAGTGTCATGCCCACGAGTGGAATTAAATAACCCCCAATTTTTTTCCATGAAAATGGCTCGATTCCGGCATAAGATTCCTCCTGCAAAATACGCTTGATCTTCCATGTTTTGATAATAAACAAAATATCACAAATTTTAAGTGCAATCACTCCAATTATAATAAGAAAGCCCCACGTACCATTTACATTTATATTGACACTTTCCTTTGGAAATCCATGAATCGCGTTAAGAATCAATATCAGAAGGGTCTCTGCGCAAATATAGACCTTAAGCACCCAGGCAATACTGCCATCGTCTTTATTTAATTCTGTTTCTACTGCTGCATCTAAATAATTTGCCATCATCATAAGAACAATTCCGGAAGCAATCATGTTTCCTACACGTAATCCAGTCTGCAAAATTGCATACGGCTGTGTCTGTGCCAAGACAGTAATCGGCATCAGTAAACCCAATACATACGAAGCATAAAATGCCCTGCGAAATGACTTGCTGATTGTTCTCATGCGATATAAGGAAAATATCATCAGATACGTTCCAATCCAACTAATCGCATCTGGTCGCATATTATTGACATCTGGCAGCCAGATTAAGAAAATTCCAATCCAGAGAACTGTTAACATCTTATTAAAACCATTGTTGGAATCGTATGGATGCGCAAGCATAAGTTCATGTGCAAGCTCATTTGCATCACCCATGCGGCTCACCGCCTCTACATAAGCTGCGCTCTCATTCATTCCCTCGTCCATGAGCTCAAATGCCTCGTCCTCAATGTGATCTTCCATCTCCTCACGAACCATCTTTTTTTCTCTCAAACCAACAATTTCTTCTGTTACTCGGTCAAGAAAGGCATTCATCTTTTCTATATGTCCATTATCTGTCTGATTGGCACCATTCTTCCCCATATCACTCATAAAATCACCTTCCCTTTCCTCATATACTTTAGATCAGAAATATTCATCAAAGCGCTATGCCACTTTTTCGCATATTACGCATTTTGCAGCTGCAGCACCTTTCCTACTGCTCCTGCATATTCCTTCCATTCCTCTTTCTGTCTGTCCAACTCTTTTCTCCCCTTTTTTGTAATCCTATAGAAGCGGCGTTTTCTCGCTGAGCTCGTATCCTCCCAATATGCTTCCAGAAAGCCATCCTGCTCCAGCACATGAAGAATCGGATAAAGTGTTCCTTCTTTCAGGGAAAAAACTGTTTCAGAACGCTGCTCCAATTCTTTAATGATCTGATAGCCATACATTTCCTTCTCCTCAAGCACACCAAGTACTAACATAGATGTGCTTCCCTTTACCAATTCTTTATTAACGCTCATAATACTCCTTTCCTTCTTGAATAAACTTCGCAGCCAATACCTCGTATATCTATGTATAGATTATCATGTTATATGGCTGCTGTCAAGTTTTTTTCACTTTATTACATTTTCGTTACTGAAATCTCAACCTGCTTAAACGGTATTTCAATTCCTTCTTCATCAAATGTCAGCTTAATATTTTCTGTGAGGCGCCACTTTGCATTCCAATATTCTGATGATGAAACCCACACTTGAAGTCCTAACTTTACGGAGCTTTCGGCAAGCTCTGACACAAATACATTGACGGGATTTTCTGGATCTCTTGCAGGATCATTTTCTCCCAGACGGATCAATACTTCCTTTGCCTTTTTTAAATCGGACTTATATCCGATTCCCACAGATAACTCAAGACGCCTCTTTCCCGTTGCTGTTACATTGACAATACTGCTGTCTATCAGCGTACCATTTGGAATCACAATAAGACGATTATCTGCTGTAATTAATTCTGTATATACCAGACCGATTTCCTTTACTGTGCCTTCTGTATTTCCCTGCACAATGTAGTCACCAATGACAAACGGCTTCATCAATAAAATCAGCACGCCTCCTGCAAAGTTAGAAAGGCTTCCCTGAAGCGCAAGACCAACTGCAACACCAGCAGATGCTACAAGTGCAGTCAGCGATGTTGCCGTCAGTCCTACCGTCTGCAACAATATGCCTAACATGCAAATATAACCAAGTGCATTGATCACGTTGCAAAAGAAGCGGCGTACAGTCACCTCCATGCCATGACGTTTTAATGCCTGATCGCATAAGCTTACTATCTTTTTAATCAGCTTTCTGCCGACAAAAAAGATCACAAATACTAATGCAATACGAAGCAAATAATCACATGCAACCGGCACATACCTCTCAAACATTTCTTTCCATGAAATCCGGCTTAGCTTTTCCACCTTATCACCAAGCTCATTTGCCAGAAATTCCATGCTTTCAGGCTCCGTTTCCTCAACTGCTGCAGTTGCTAAATCCTGAGTTAAAATTGAGCTTAAATCGTTGAACCAATTAAAACTTTTCATTGTTTTCTCCTTTCCTGCTGCTAACAAAAATATATCATATACTTCACCAAAATGCCAACATCCTTAATAAAACTTATATGTTGAAGAAAAAGTGCTGACATATTAAAGATTGCAGACTACAACTATGCTGAGCGACTCTATAATAAACAGCACTCCGATCATCCAGACTGGGTCATCTATGGAAGTGAGCGAGTCAGTGTGACGTATGCTCGTACATCACTGTAAGTAATGTAATCTCCGAATAAAAATCGGTTTGTTTCCAGACATTTATCCAATTTGTCAAGTGATTCATAAAAATCTTCATAAGCTTCATCATATGCCTCTGGTGACTGACAAAATGCCATGCGATAGTGACTGTTGTTGATGTGTGGAAACAGCCAGTCGTTAAACTCATCAATCTCTACTAATGTTTCATTTGGTCTTGGATCAACTCCAACCTCTTTTGCGAGCTCATCTGTATATACAGTATATTCTTCCTTCTTTGCTTCCTCTGGTACAAAACTGCAACATTCACTCATTGTGTTTTCCTCCTCGGCTTATGCCTGACTGTCAGTTTCTCTAACATTTTTACGCTTTGTTTATACTTTGTCTGCAATAAGTAATTTCTATATCAACAAAGGAAGAAGCGTCAGAGAAATTGTTTTAATACAATTTTCCTGACGCTTTAAAATTAATTTGATTTCCAAATCCAAATATTCTTTTTACTTCCAAGCCGCAGGGACAGTAAATGAGCCACCGTCCTCTTAGCTTACTTTTTAACTTATTATATTCCCTTATTTTGCCACGGATTCTGTTACCTTTTCGTACTCTGCCTTTAATTCTGGATAAGAAGCATTTCCATACTCATCCAACTTTTCCATACCAATCTGCTTTGCTACATCTAACATCTCATTAAATGCAGCTTCACACGCTTCTTCTGAGTCGGCCATAAAAATATTCGTTTGCTGATTTGAACACATTTCATTTAATTTTGCCTGAATATTTGCTTCATCTGAATCTGTTTCAAAACGAATCATTCCAATGACTGGATTTACAACTGTATGTGAACTCAAATTTTTCCTATCCTCTGCTGTCTGAGAGTCTGAATTTGCCTCTGCAATACTCGTAACGATGTTATTGTGTACCAACCATCCCCAATATTTTAATCCTCTTGGTTGCAGCACGCTATTATCTCCCTGAAAATCATAGTTGAAAACAGGATATCCATCCCCATCTAATGTATAGTCCTCGCCTTCAATTCCCCACATCAGGAGTTTCATTCCTTCATCACTGTACGCATATGCCAAGGTTTTATATGCAGCTTCCACATTCTTACAAGATTTTGTAATATACAATCCACGACCACCACATCCAGTATTGAACTGCTTACAATCATCACTCAATTCATTAGTTACCAAACTAAATGTAAAATCATCTCCATTTGTAGCAATTGCAGTATTATAATTATCAGCATGATTATCATAGCCAAAATTTGCAAATGCTTTTCCGCCTACACACACCTCTTTGGTCTCATCTTCAGACTGATATGCAAAATTTTCTGCTGAAATATATCCATTTCTATACCACTCATTTACTTTCTTATAGTAGTCCAGTAGTCCATCCTGCTCTAACCACCACTGAAGTGTTCCATCGTCTGCTTCTACATATCCACTTCCTACCAATCCCATCTGTTGAAGCAACCAATTAAATTTATGAGCGCAATTAAAAGCACATGTTGTCATATCTGGATACGCTTCTTTGACTGCTGCAAATGCATTGTCCAAGTCATCAAGTGTTTCAAACTTTAATTTCAACTCATCCGCAATGTCCTGTCTATACATGAATCCTGGTCCTTCTACCAAAATCTTATCCCATTTTGCATACTCATAATCTGGTGAAAAACCACAACCTATTGTATAAAAATGGCCATCAACTGCCGTATTTACAAAACGATATGTTTCATCTGGCTCAAATGTATACTGAGGATACTCGTCAATTAACTCATCCAATGGATAGCAAACTGATTCATCAGCCAAATACTGGTAACGATTTGAACAAATAATATCTGGCATATCTCCACCTGATACCATTAATGCCAATTGATTGCCATCAGCTGCACGAATCACCTCAATATCTGCACCTACTCTTGAGGCAAACTCTTCTGGAACCGCACCTTCCCATTTTTCATATGGCCACCACGTTTCATCCACAAAAATTGTTAATTTTGGCGTTTCTTCTGCTTTCACCGTCATTTGTCCTGCAAGCGGTACCGCCATCACTGCTGTCATTGCTAATGCTGTCATCTTTCTCTTCATTTCTTTGTCCTCCTTTTATTTTAGGTTTTATTCCTTTACCGCACCAATCATCATTCCTTGCACAAAATATTTCTGCAAAAATGGATATACACACATGATTGGAAGCATTGAAACCACCATAGCAGTTGCCTGAACTGTAAATGTAGTTGCTGTATTTGCCTGCGACATCTGCCCTGCTGCATCTGTGTTTGCAGTAGTCGCTAACGTCTGATTGATCGTTGTCATCATCTTATAAGATAATGTTCTTAAATTATTATCACGTACATAATAAGCTGAATCCAACCAACTGTTCCACTGTCCTACTGCACTAAAAAGTGCCAACGTTGCAAGAAACGGTTTTGATACTGGAAGAACTATTTTTGACAAGACGCGAAGTTCTGACGCACCATCCATTCTCGCTGATTCCAATATTGATTCTGGAATAGAGCTAAAAAAATTAATTCCTGTCATAACAAAAAATCCATTTATCATTCCTGGAATGATATACACGAAGAATGTATTTAGTAAATGTAATTCTTTCAGAAGAATATAATATGGTATCAATCCACCTGAAAAATACATCGTAAAAACCACCAAAAAACGGTAAACATTTTTAAACATCAAATTTTTTCTAGATAATGCATAACTAAACATACTTGTAAAGGCTACACATAATAGAGTTCCTATAATGGTCTTTGCAACCGATACACTAAATGCATGTGTCCAGTCTGCATCACTTAAAAACAGCTGATAATTTGCCAATGTAAATTTTCTTGGAAATAGATAAACACCGCCTTTCATCAAATCCATTCCATCATTTAATGAACAAATAATAGTATAATAAAACGGATACACTGTTATGATTCCTATGATTGCCAATAAAAAATACACGACAATATCTACAATTTTGTCCTCTGTTAATTTTTTCTTCATATGCCTTGTCCTCCTATTAGAACAGTCCATCTCCCGTTATTTTCTTTACTATTGTATTGCTGATGAGAATTAAAACAATAGAAGTCATTGATTGAACTAGATCCACAGCTGTTGCATAGGAAAAACGCCCCTGCGCCATTCCCATTTTAAACGCATATGTTTGAATAATTTCGGACTTAGCATTATTTACAGTATTTCCCATCAAAAATGACTGTTCAAAATTGGAACCTACCATTCCTCCTCCAAGAAAGCTCCCTATTGATAAGATTAACACTGTTATAATGGATCCCTTAATTCCTGGAAGTGTAATATGCCATATTCTTTTTAATCGCCCTGCTCCATCAATACTTGCTGCTTCATAAAGTGTTTTGTCAATGCCCGATATCGCTGCCAAAAAGATAATCGCCCACCATCCCGAACTTTTCCAAATAGATAGTACCACTGATGTTCCCCAGAACATATTCGGATCTGTTAAAAATGGAATCCCACTATCAATAATTCCCATATGTACTAACAATTGATTAATAGCACCTTTTCCCTGTGACAAAAGCGCTGTGCTGATTCCATAAACAAGAACCCACGATACAAAATTAGGCAAATAGCTTGCAGTTTGAATCACACGCTTAAATTTCTCATTTCTACATTCAGAAATAAGAATTGCTAAAATAATCGGTACTGGAAATGCAAAAATCATTTTTAATGAACTCAAAACAATCGTGTTTCTCAACAATTCCCAGAATCGATAATCTGAAAAGAATTCTTTGAAATACTTCAATCCGACCCATTCGCTAGTAAAAATTCCCGATATTCCTGCTGTAATCTTATAAGATTTGAAAGCAAGAATGATTCCAAACATTGGAATAATAGAAAATATAATCAAATATGCAACTCCAGCTAATGCAAAAAACTGAAGTTCCTTCTGACGCCTAAATTTCACAAACTTCTTTTTCCAACTCTCTGAACGTGTCATTTTTTCCTCCCTTATTTTTTAATTTCTCTTTTTTCTTTTATTATAGCCTCTTTTTTTTTCCTGAATAGAGAAGATTTTTTTGCTTTTCTTTTTATTTTTTCTTTACCTACGATAGCAAATCAACTAATTTTATATTTATCTACGTTTTCTTTCATTTTTTAATTTTTACTTTCATCTTTTCCAATAATTTTTTCCAAAAAAAGTTAACAATCCAAAATATTTTCACATATGATTTTTTTTGCCTTACTTTCATTTTATTTTTATTTATACTATAATAATATTCAAACACGATCCCTAATAAATATCCAAAGGAGGGTCTTTTTATGTTACAAAAGCAGAAAAAACTATTGCCACGTGTTATTTGCTGCTACTTTCTTGCGGTCTTCATTCCTATTGTTCTTTTAAGCTTTATGATATACCATTACTTTTCTGACCAGCGCATTAAAGAATACACCACCGACCGTATCACTTCGCTTTTAATGGAACAAAATTCGTTGGAAAATGAACTGGATATTGTTCAGCAATATTCTTCACAGCTTCAGTCTGATTACGAGCTAAGACTACTACTTCACGGCATCTATACTTCAAATTCAAAAGTAGTTCGTGCCTATAATACACAAATTTATTCTTTGCTCAGCAATATTCGACTTCACAATCCAAATATTCGCGATATCTCCATTTATACAGAAAACGAAATTGCTGCCAACCTTCTAAAGGAATTTTATCCATTGAGTGCCCAGCTTTTTTTCGAAAACCCTGATCCACTTCTGTTAAATGGTACATGGCGTATAGAATACACTGATGGTCTTCCGTCTCCTGTATTTTATATTGGTTTCTCAAACCCTCCTATGAAAAAATATTGTGGTATCCTGCGCATTGCTTTTGACACGCAAATATTTGAACAGTATGCCAACCGTTTTCCAGACTCTCATATTTATGTTTATCTAAATCAATGTTTAATTTATCAGACCAAGCAAGGAAAACCCTCTACTAATTTACATCAATATATTGATTCCTCCACTCACCTAGACACACCAATGATCTCCTTAAATGAAAAAGATCATAACGTCGTCAGTATTTTTTCTCTCTACAATGGAAGTTTTTATATTATGAAAGTAGCTCCGGAAAGTGAAACACTATTTTCCTACAAACCATTTATACTATGTTTGTTATTTTCTGGATTTCTGCTCATTTTTGCAAGCATTGCTGTTTTTCTTATTCTATTTCGAGTTATGCATAACATTGTCAAACTTAGTGATCATATGAAACAGCAGGATAAACCTCGATTAACTCCATATACTGGTAAAATTACTTCCGATGAAACTGGTGATCTTGCAATTTCATTTAATCAGATGGTTCAGCATATTAACGAGCTCTCGGACAGTCTTTTAAATAGCGAAATTCAATTAAAAAACGCGCAAATTGAATCTTTGCAATCGCAGCTAAATCCTCATTTCTTCTACGGGACTTTGGAAAGCATTCGCATGATTGCTGAGATCAACCACCAAGAGTTGATTTCGGATATTGCCTTTTCCTTTGCGAATTTAATGCGCTATTCTCTATCTAGAGAATATTTGGTTCCTATTGAGCGAGAGTTGGATGTTATCCGTCAATATCTATCCATTCAAGAAAAGCGCCTTGGAAATCGCTTTGATGTCACTTGGGATATTCCCGATTTGACTGACAAATGGCGTTGTCCAAAATTTTCTATTTTTAATATGATAGAAAATGTTTTTTCACACAACGTCAGTAAATGCAAGGATTTTATTCATATTCATATTATTATTGTACGCAATGATCTTGATATGACCATTACAGTAAAAAATACAGGTCCGGGCATTTCACCTGAACGCTTAAAGCAGCTTCAATATCTATTGGCTCATCCAAAAGAACGAGCCACAATGACGAGCGAGAATAACGGTCGCAGCATTTTTAACACGAGTGATCGTCTAAAAATCTTTTATGGAGACGGCTATTACTTTTCCATTGAAAGTGAACCTGGAAAAGAAACTACTTGTAGCATCCGAATCCATCGCTGATTCACCTTAAAAAGTGAAACTAAAAGCTTCTATTACTACAAAAAGGAGGAAACTATGGCATTAAATGTTTTACTTGTCGACGATGAATATCTTGTTTTAAAGGGACTAGAAATTATTCTTTCTGAGCAGACAGAGACATCCGTAAAAATTGTAACCGCTATGGATGTAGAAGATGCTTTAAATAAATTAACCTCATTTCGCCCTGATGTCATCATCACTGATATTAATATGCCTGAGTCTAATGGTTTTGAGCTTATCAAACAAGCTCAGCAAAATTTCCCACACTGCAGATTCATCATATGCAGTGGATATGATGAACAGTCCTATCTCAAACAGGCTCTGCACCTGCATGTAGATGATTATTTACTCAAACCAATTGATAAATCTCTTTTAATTCATCGTTTAAAGGAACTCGAAGTTGAGAAAGAAAGAAATATTTCACATGTACTTATGCGTATTCAACTTCTTTTGCTAAACGGAAACAGCTACTCTGATGACGTTGTTTCTGCAAAAGATTTAGAATATATTTTTCCCAATTCTGCGTTTTGCTTATGTGCGATCAACAATACCCATACAGACCCACTTCAACTAAAGCAACAACTAACACGATACTTTGATACAATTTACACATTTTCTCTTAATTCACGAACTCTTTTTCTGCTGAATTACTCAAAAAAAATTCACTCGGAAGAAGTATATACTATTTTAGAAACTCTTTTTAAGACCATCCCGTGGGGACACTCTTATTTTCTTTCCACCGCTGGAAAAGCAAATGCAATCAACTCGATCGCGGTTCACTATCAGGAAGCTCTATGTGAAATGATACTATCTCAATCTCCTGCCAGCAAAACAGAAGACTACTCACCCCTCTTACAAATCATTGCCAAACGCACACTACTTCCTGCAATTCGTGTTATCACCTTTGAGGAAAATATTGAAGATTACATTCAAGAAATTTACAATGCGCTTCCAGCTAATTTGTATTATCCTCTTATTTTTACAGAAATTTTTTCTGCATACACCTTTGTATCCGATATCAATCTTCCTATTGATCGAATCCATAGGCAGTATCCGACGCCATCAGATAACACAATTACGCAAAAATCACTAATTCAATTTGTAAAAAAGCTGTTGGATTTCTGGCACAATTCATTCTCTCAAACGGAACAAGAAAGCTGTTCTTCCAAGGTAGCCGCTGCTTGCAGATATATTAAACTCCACTATCAGCAAGATATTTCCCTTGATAAGCTTGCCGAAATCTTAACGATCAATGCTAGCTATCTTAGCTATATTTTCAAAAAAGAAACTGGATCCACCATTGTTCAGTATCTTACAAATGTTAGAATGGAACAAGCGTGCGAGCTTCTATGTCATCGTCCTGATCTTACTATGGAAGAAATTGCACTTCAAACTGGCTATAACTCTACAACCTATTTTCATAAGATTTTTCGTTCAAAATTTGGCGTTAGTCCACGGCAATGGCAACAAACAATGTCCGAAAAATAAAATTGAAAAGTAGAACACCTCGACGATTGCTTTATTCATCGCAACCATCAAGGTGTTCATTTATCTAACATTACTTACAAGTCCTTGTTTGCATTTAATTATTCTCATCCAATTATTCGAAGGTTCTCTTTTTTTAAGAAAGTTCCTTCTGGACCAATCAATTTCTGTTCCCTCTGATTCCATTTGTATGTTTCCAGCTTATAGGATCCATTTTCATATTCATAGCCATCACCATCATCACTATAGAATTCATATGAGCAATCCTTTCCATTATATACAAAAAAAGTAAGCTCATTCGATGCCACAACCTCTTCTACACTCTGCGCTGGCTTTGCAATTGGAAGAATACTTCCTTCCTTTACAAAAAGAGGAATTTTCTCGATCGGTGCCTCTGCCTCAATCCACTGACCGCCCTCATAATACTTGTTCGTCCAGAAATTATACCAACCACATCCCTCTGGAAGATAAACAGCACGATAGCAATACGGATTTAGTATCTTTTTAGTACCATTTTCGTTCTTTTGGTAATACATTGGCCTTGTCACTGGACACACCATCAGACTCTCTCCAAACAAATATTGATTCGAAATATGAAGTGCTTGCTGATCCTTTGGAAAGTCAAATGCAAGCATGCGAATCATTGATGAATCATACAGCCATACTTTTCCAGCAGTTGAATATATATAAGGAAGAAGTTTATAGCGAAGCGCATTCATCCGAAGTAATGCCTGATAAAACATACCTCCCTCTCCATCAAATTTCCAAAGCTCTCTTCTGCAATCCGTTCCATGTCCTCTAAATATTGGAAGAAAACAACACCACTGGTACCAGCGTGTATACAATTCCAGATAAGCTGGATCATTCGTTGTATCGTCATATTCACCGTCCCAATACCAAGAATCACCATCCTTCACAAAGAATGCACCAATGTCTGCCGTCCAGTACGGAAGCCCGCTTGCACAGAAATTAAGCCCTGCCGGAATCTGGCGGCGAAACGTCTCCCAACTAGCAGATGTGTCACCAGACCACATAACCGTACCATACTGTTGCTGTCCAGTCCATGCACTTCTCGTTAGATTAAAGATACGCTTATTGAGTCCATCCTTTTTCTGCTCTGCCCTTTGTCCCTCATAAACTGCCCTTGCATGGTACAAAGCATAGTCGTTTGTATGCGCTTCTCCTAGAAACTCACCTGCTATCTTTTTGTATTCCTCATATTGACTTGCAGGCTCCTGACGCTCCACATGACTCCACTCTGGTGTAAACGGTTCGCTTGAATCACACCACCAAGCATCCACTCCATACCGATATAAGCCTCTTTTCACCTGCTCCCAATAGCATTTGCGAGCCTGTTCATTTCTTGCATCATAGATATTGGAAAACGGAAGAAGAAAGCCCTTCTCTTTCATTTCTTTATAATTTTCGCACTTTTCATCCATATTTGGCCATATTGAAATCATAAAGTGAACATCTTCATCATGAAGCGTCTGAATCATACCTGCTGGATCAGGAAAACGACTAGCATCAAAGCTTTTTTGTCCCCACATGCCATCTTCCCAGGAACACCAATCAAGTACAATGCCATCTAATCCAATTCCACGTCTGCGGTATTCTGCAGCGACCTGACAGATTTCCTCCTGTGTCTCATAGCGCTCTTGTGACTGAAGATAACCAAATGCCCACCTTGGAAGCATAGAAGCCTTTCCTGTCAACTTGCGATATCCTCCCACAACGCCATCCATCCCATCTCCGTTGATAAAATAGAAATCCAACTGCGGATCTGACTCAGTATACAGATAGGAACCGTTCTCTGTATCACTAAAAACCATGTTTCCAGATGTGTTCATCAAAATGCCATAGCCAAAACTTGACATCAAAAGCGGAATCGCAATCTTTCGATTTGCCTGATGGAGATATACCATATGACCACGAAGATTAAGAATTCCCTCCTCATGTTGACCAAGACCATATAGTGCCTCATCTTGCTGCCAGTCAAAATGCATTCTTGTGTGATACAATATCTGATCTGGCTCACGCACAGCATCTTTCACAAAACGTTTCAAGCCATCTGCTGTCTGAACTTGCTCAATTTTTCCAGCCCGCACAACACGGTAAGACTGAAAAGCCTCCATCGTTCTACTGTTCTTATCTCGTTCCTTTAAAAGGAGTTCCCCATTGGGTTTGTAATACGAAATGGAAGCCGCCTGACGATCGATTCTGATTGTAAGATTTGAAAGGATTACGCTTATGCTTTCACTATCCTCCTTCAACTCCCACTGGACAGAATTCATCTGATTGCTCCTCTTAATGGAATCTCCTTGTGTCAATTCTTGTTCCTTTTTCTGTGTATCTGCCTTTGTGCAAATCACTCTCACTGCACTCTCAGATATGGGAATAAACTGAATCTGCTCAGCTTTAGATCTTAGAACAACCGATTTGTCAGTTCTCTTAACATCCGTAATTTGTGTACTCGCCCTATGTTTTGCTACTAGCATATTGTCACCTCTTTTTTGTTTTTGCAGAGAATTTTTTAATTTTCCCGTATTAAACTTTGTCACTGCTGTTTCCATTTTTACATAAGCTGAATCTTTTTACAATGTCCTATTTTAATTGTTCTATGGAATATTTTGATTTTTATTTGTAGCAAAAAAGTTACAATCGAGTATATGGATTTGGAGAGCAAACTTCTGTTATAATTGAAATCAGCAGCCGCTCCCCAATTGAGAAAAATACGATCCATGTTCGCACCCAAAATGGAACCTATGCGACTTAAAATTTGGCTTATCTCTCTAGCAAAAAGCGCATTCTTTCAGTCTCTGTACTTCCACCTGCTGCGCCATCTTTTGTAAAATTCATTTCATAGCGTTCTAAATCACAGTATGGCTTCCACTCTGGAAGCTTATTTTCATTATAATCATTTCCATTTGGATTGCCAGTTTTTATAAAGTTGACAAAATAGCTGCTGATCTGACGCGCCAGATCATAGTGATGACCGTCAAATGGTCGCCAACATTTGGCAAGTGTCTCAAAGAAGAACCATAAATCACACGAGTGGAATGTGCCTGCATTGTCCCATCCTGGAATATCAGCATCAAAACGATAATAATAGCTGTTTTGATTACAGCCTGTAGCTTTTCTTGATAAAAATGCTCGCTTTACGCTGTACTCAATTCCACTGACAGGCGAAAAGCCCTCTGGTGTCTGCTTTTTATTTTCTTCAAATGACAAAAACTGTTCTGCCTTATCTTTAAAAAGTTCCTCTGCCTTTTTTAAAAGCTGTTCGCCGTCCTTAGCTTCAATATGATTTAAGAACTCATCTGATGTGTTTCCTGCCATAAGAGGCACTAAAAGGCTTCTTCCTTCAAGCATCTTTTTGTATGGGTCTTCCTTGCAGAATACTCCGTCAAGCACAGTATACATACGCGGATGATCCTTTGCAAAATCAGAATACTTATCGCGAATCTCAAATGCATCAAGTGTTCTTGCTTCCTCTAAGGTTTTTACGCCAAGAAATTCAAAAAAGTCTTTTCCGATCTGCTCTGCCGTAGCTAAAGGTGTCGGTGTGCCAAAACGTGTCTTTTCATAAGGACTTCCAATCATACCGCTCATCACAAGCGCACCGGAAATTTTTCCTTCATTTTCTTCACATGCGAGCTGCGACATTACACTTGCACCGCCTGCCGACTGTCCGGCAATTGTAATCTTATTTGGATCACCTCCGAAATTAGCAATATTTCTGACAACCCACTCAAGACCTGCCTTCTGATCAAGACTTCCGAAATTGGACGGTGCTTCTGGCTGCTCTTTTGTCAGCTGAGGATGTGACAAAAAGCCAAATACATTCACACGATAATTGACGGTGACAACAACAACTCCCTGTCTTGCAAGGCGCTCTCCGTCAAACTCCATCTCCCTTGTATAGCCCCATTGATAGCCGCCTCCAAAATACCAAACAAGAACTGGACGTCTATCATCCACGCTTTTTGCTCCTGTCCAGATATTTAGATACAGACAATCCTCATCCATAGGCACATCCTGGTCAACATGCCACTCTCTATTGTATAGAGAATCACCTATGCCTGGCGTATCCTGCACAGAAATCGGTGCAAAGCGTGCACAATCCTTTATTCCTTCCCAATTCTCACACGGCTGAGGTGCGCGCCAGCGATTCTTCCCTGTAGGCGGTGCAGCAAACGGAACACCGCGAAAAGCTGTGATACGCGGATCTGCTGCTTCAATACCGCGCACCAGACCATTTTCTGTTTTTGTTTGTCGAATCATTGATCTTCTCCTCTCTAAAACGCTATGATGATTATAACGCTCTTTCACAGAAAGTACTAATGCTCCAGATAAAAGCCCTTCAGTGAGCCCTTTCCTTCTCCCTTAAATGTAAAATAAAGTGCCTGCACACCATCTGGCATTTCAACTGGTGTACTATAATGTTTCCATACATTCGTGTACTCTACTGGAATCTGCGCCAGCACTTTGCCATCCCATGCAGTTTTTACTTCAAAGCTTCCCTTTATATAACCACGAACATCAATCGAAATTTGATGAATGTTCTTCATATCAAAATATTTGAAGCCAACTGTTGTACCATCCACAATTGCACCAAGATATGCCGGATCCTCATCACCATCTCTTCCATCCTGCATGATCTTAGGAAAACGTTCATCTACATAAATAGAAGGCTCATTTGTAAATAAATTGCATGCCAAATACGCCGGATAATAGCCCTCTCCAACAAGCGGTCCGCCATTTAATCCACATGAAGTAACCTCTGCCTGGAAAATACTGCCATCTTCACCAAATGTCAGGCGCTCTGCGCATCCCTGTCTGCTGTACCACGTACCATTTGTATGTCTGTGATAGAAAATATACCAGTCATCTCCAATCTGGACCATACTTCCATGATTGTTTGCACCATATGCAGTTGGCATATCTGCCGGCTTATATGTATCAATATGAAGGTCACAGTTACTTACAATCACGCCGCCATACTTAAAGCCGCCCGTAGGCTCCTTGCTCGTCGCATAGCAAAGCTCATGCATAACCTCAGACGAATAAATAAAGTAATATGTGTCGCCTCTCTTTCTAATAGACGGAGCCTCAAAAAATGCGTGACCCTCATATGGCGTATCCTTGCTGTACTCACTTCCCGGCACAATAATTTTCGGTGCTGTCTTCACAGTCAGCATATCTTTATCAAGGATTGTCACCATCGCGCCGCTTCTCGACTTATCCCCAATTCCGCAAAAACCTGTGTACAGATAAGTCTGCTCGCCTTCTGTGATTACACCTGGATCAAACTGTGGCTCATCTGTTTCTTTTTCACCAAGACGCGTGCCATCCGGATAATGAACATATCCTAAAAATTCATATTTTCCTGATGGTGTATCACAAACTGCAACTGATACAACCGGAAGCTTATCAAGCACGTAGAATAAATAATATCTTCCATCTGGTCCAACTGTGACATCAGGTGCGTACAGACACATCGTTCCATCTGGATTTTCCGGATCCTGTGTCTTTTTATAAATTACGCCCTCATATCGCCAGTTTCCCAGATCATCTACTGGAGCAGACCAGCATACATAATCACCCATACAAAATACATATCCATTGTAAAAATCGTGCGATCCGTAAACATACACACGTCCATTAAATACATAAGGTTCTCCATCTGGAATATATTCCCATGACGGAAGATACGGATTAAATGCCTGTTTTTTCATATTCGTTACCATTCCTTCCTATTAAAGATGCACCCGCACCGTCACTACTGAGCATGCCGGTACCACAAACTTCACACCGCGCTGTGTCAGCTGCACATCAAGCGGCTTCTCATATAAAACCGGTTCTTTTCCAAACTCGTTGTAATCATTTAATCCGCCGTGAAGAATAAAGCCTTCTGCCTTTTTAGGTGTCCCCTCCATCAAAACAGCTTCGATAGTCTCCTCACCATCAAGTGATGTATTGACAAGTGTTATAGTAATTACACCATCTTTATCCTGTGATACTGACTGCTGAATGTTATCCATCTGATACTTATCATTTCCTACCTTCTTTGTCTCAGACAGACAACTTTCTAAAAGCTCAGCGTCCTGATGGAAACGATACATATGGAACACATGGTAGGTCGGTGTAAGAATCATTTCTGGTCCATCTGTTAAAATAACTGACTGAAGCACATTTACAATCTGTGCGATACATCCCATCTTCACACGATCACAATGGCGATTGAAAATATTAAATGTAGCTCCTGCTACAAGTGCATCTCTCATTGTGCTTTGTTGGAACAAAAATCCAGGATTTGTTCCCGGCTCTACATCATGCCAACAACCCCATTCATCCACCATCATACCGATTTTTTTATCTGGGTCATACTGATCCATAATTGCACCATGTCTGTAAATCAACTCATCCATGCCGAGCGCACGATTCATTGTGTACCAGTACTCATCTTCTGAAAAGTCTGTTGCGCTTCCCTTATGCAGTCCCTTTTCTGCACCGCAGTAATAATGAACAGACAAACCATCCATCATGCCATGTACTTCTTTTGGTGCCGGATCTGCAAAACATTCACGAAGCACCACCTCTGTCCACTTATAATCATCAGCATTTGCGCCGCCACAGATTTTAAAAATTGGATTCTTGCTGTCATAGGTTCTCACATATGTCTGATAACGGCGATAAAGATCAGCATAGTAAGCAGGTGTCATATTTCCGCCGCATCCCCAGTTTTCATTTCCAACACCAAAATAGTCCACTCTCCACGGCTTTTCTCTGCCATTTTTCTTTCTGAGATCTGCCATCGGTGACACACCATCTAATGTCATATATTCAACCCACTCGCTCATCTCACGCACACTGCCGCTTCCAACATTTCCGTTGACATATGTTTTGCAGCCAAGCTGATCGCACAGTTCAAAATATTCATGTGTTCCAAAGCTATTATCCTCAGTCACACCGCCCCAGTGGGTATTGATCATTTTCTTTCTGCTTTCCTTAGGACCAACACCATCCATCCAGTGATACTCATCAGCAAAACAGCCGCCCGGCCAGCGAAGTACAGGAACCTTAATTTCCTTTAAAGCCTCAACCACATCTGTTCTCATACCATTTTTATTTGGGATTGGCGAATCCTCTCCCACATAAATTCCCTCATAAATACAGCGGCCTAAATGCTCACTGAAATGCCCGTAAATCTCCGGCTCAATATGACCTTTTCTATTTTTTTCGTTAATATAAAGCTTCATAATATTTTTTTCTCCTTTTCTTATAGAAAAGGCGGAGAATAGCAGTTTTGCCTTTCCCCGCCAGATCATCCATGCTGTGTCTGTCTTTTCCTTTTTTCTTTTTCCCCTTTGACCTCAGATCACTTTATATATGCAGCCCAGAACAACTCATTTTCATTTACTCTGCTACTGCTGCCTCTCTTGCATCTACTACTGCCTGATACTTATTTGTATCAAACTCAACAAGCTGGTCCCATCCAAGACCTTCAAGTGTAACACACATTTCATCCCACATCTGATCAAATTCAGCATCATCTGATGCAAAGATTGCCTGCCAGGATGTTGCCTTGACCTGATCGCCACACTGACTTCTGATCAGCGCGATATCGGTTGTATCAATTGGAAGTACAAGGTTTACACTCGGAACAGGATTAAGCATTCCATTTTCCTCCAGATATGAAACTTCAGTTTCAGAACCAAACTTCTCACTCCACTCTTTGTTTGTTGCTGTGTTATTTTTTTCAAGGAAGGATGCCCAGTAATCACTTCCAAATGTCTCTCCTGTTTCTGGATTCATCTCAATACTTGCAACAAGCCACTGATTTACCTGGTTATTTCCATCAGTCCAGGAACCGCCGCCAAGTTCTTCTGGTACCTGAGGATCATCTGCAAATCTTGTCATACCAGCATCTGTCAGTGTATATGTACCATCATCATTTACAGTATAAATAAAGCCTTCCTGACCAATATGCTGCATATTCAGACCTTCTGGTGAGCAAAGCCAATCCATAAATTCAAGGATACGCGCCTTATCTTCATCTGACACGTTAGAACCAACTGCCCATGCACGGCCATCGCCATAGTAGGTATCTGATGCCTGATAAATATTCAGATCTTCTAGCGGAATACCACGATAATTCTGACGAGCCTCGCCCTTATCTGGTGAATTCCAGAAACCATACTGCCAGTTGTACCAGAACAGATGAACTCTTCCCTGACGCATCTTGTCACATGCTGCATTCCAGTCCTGTGTAGCGGAATCTGGGTCAACCAGTCCCATCTGATTTGCCTTATATAAGAACTTTAACATCTTATAGTAAGCGCCGTCTTTATCAGTTAATGGTGTGATGGAATTATCTGTTCCCAGTAAAATAGAACCATTTACTTCCTGACCATACCACTTTGTAAGCTGATTTACATTCTCAATACTTGTGTTATCCCAATCTGGCCATAAGCTCAGTGCGTATGTCTTATCTCCAGCCTCATTTGTCGGATAAGCATCCTGAATCTTCTTTAAGGTATCTAACAGATCGTCAAGATTTTTCATCTCTGGTGCGCCAACTTCTACATAATGATCCCACCGAAGTCTTGGCATTATAGCTACAGTATCTTCCTTGTACTCAGTCGGTCCATTGGAGTTCATCTCTGCCGGAATTGCATAAACGCCTTCCTTTCCAATTACTTCATTTATCGCATCATTAAACAGACTAATCTGCTCTTCATATTTCATGAGATTCTCATAATTTGGAAGATCCTCGCTGATATCTGCGATCAGACCTACATCAACACAATCCTGCATATCTGCATTATCCAGAATAATAATATCACCCAGATCACCAGATGCACATCGTGTCTGATAAAGAGATGCTGCATCACCAGATACCTGCGGCGCAACGATGTTTAACTCGATGTTGAAACGATCCTTGATTTCCTTTGCGTACCATCCAGTCTGCATACCCTGATAGTTTGCTGCCACATCGTAAACTTCGATTGTCAGGGTTTCATCATGATTCACTTCTGGTGCTGCCCACGCATTCATTGGAAGTGCGCCTGCTGCCATCATCGCTGCCATTGCCATGCTTGCTACATTTTTCTTTTTCATAGTAAAATCCTCCTTTTTGATTTTCTTTGATTTTTACTTTAATCTTTCTTTATTTCCTATTACTTTAATTTTTCCTTTTGACCCTTTAGCCCTTAACTGCTCCTACCATAATACCCTTTACAAAATATCGCTGGAAAATCGGGTATACAAACATGATTGGTGCAACAACCAAAATCGTAACAGTCATGCGCACACTCGTTGCTGTCTGTGCTGTTGCGGAAGCAGCTGCCATAGCGCCTGAGCTTGCAGAACTGTTTGCCAGTGCCTTTAAGGAGCTTGCCTGATTCAAATACTGATACAAAATAAACTGCAGCGGATACAGCTTCGTATCTGTCATTAAAAGAAGTGTATCCTGAAATGCATTCCACTGATTAACTGCTGAGAAAATAGCAACTGTTGCCATAATCGGCTTAATAACAGGAATCATAATCTTCAAAAATACTTTTATAGTTCCTGCACCATCAATCTCTGCTGCCTCCTGAAGTTCCTTTGGAACAGACTCCACAAACGTCTTTGTCAGGATAATGTTAAATGGAGAAACAATTGCCGGCAAAATATAACCAAGGAAGTTATTTGTAAGATGCATATTTTTCATTGTCAAAAACCATGGGATAATTCCTGCATTAAAGTACATCGTTGCAACTAAAATTCTGTACCAGAACTTTTTGTGCCACATATCTTCCTGAGTAAACATATAACCTAAGAATGCTGATGCACCTACAGTACAAAATGTTCCGATTACTGTTCTTCCAAGAGAAATTTTTGCTGCCTGAAATAAACCGTCAATCTTTAGTGCGCTCACATAATTCTGAAAATGAATTCCTCTCGGCCAGAAAAGAATCACGCCTCTGGCGCTTAAATCATTTGCACTGATTGTATTGATAAAGATGTAGTAAAACGGATATACACAAACCAGCGCGCACAGGCTGAATATGATGTAACAGACAACACCGACCATGCGGTCGCCGAAGCTTTCCTTCATCTTTGTCTTATGTTGATGAACTTGTTTCTTTTTCATCTAAGCTGCCCTCCGATCCAAGTTAGATAAAGCTCTCGCCGCGTACCTTCTTCGAGAAGGTATTTGCACCTACAAGAAGAATTACACTGACCACACTCTTTAACATACTAATTGCAACAGATACGGAATAGCTTCCGCTTCCCATTGCGGTATTATATACGTAAAGATCAAGTACCTGAATGTACTGTTTGTTAAATGCGTTCTGGAATACGTAATACTGCTCCATTCCGTTGTTTAAGAAGTTTGCAATGTTAATCATCAGCAAAACAAAATAAGTCGGAATCAAACTTGGAATTGTAATATGATGAATCAGCTGCATACGGTTTGCACCGTCAACCTTTGCTGCCTGGAACAGCTCATCATCAATACCAGAAATTGCTGCTATGTACATAATTGCCGCCCAGCCAAGATTCTTCCAAGTCAACCACAGCCACTGAGTAAACCAAACATGCTTTGTAGACTGCAAAAACAAAATTGGCTCTGTTGTAAATCCAAGCTTCATTAACAAGGTATTTGCCATACCTGTACTGTTAAACAAGCTGAATGCAACTGAATATACAAGAACCCAGCTGACGAAGTTTGGAAGTGTGGTAACAGTCTGTACAAACTTGCGAAACTTCACGCAGCGAATCTCATTTAAAAATACAGCAAACAACATTGGAAGCCATGATGTACCAAGTGTTAACGCACTCATCGCAAATGTATTTTTTAACACCTGAACAATCTGCTTAATCTTAATATCGTTCTCAACCAGTGACTTAAACCATTTTAAGCCAACAAACTGCGCCTCAGAAAATGGCTTCGGCGGACGATAATCATAAAATGCGTAAATCCATCCGTATAACGGATAGTAACTGAATATAATTACCAGTGCAATGAAAGGTGCTACATACAAAAACAACCGTATGGACTTCCATTTTCTTCTCGTCATCTTTTTCTTTCCCAACTTTTCCACTACCTTTCTTTTTTATTTGGTTTAACGTTTTTTCTTTTATTAGTCTCATTATGTCACTTTACAGGTATTTTGTCAATACCTAATTTGATTTTATTTTTATATTTGTCTATTTTGCATATTTATTTTTATATTCTTTATGTATTCAGCCTTTTTTTTTGTGTTGCTTTACCATTATACTGTTTGTTTAACGTTGCTCTTTTATATTTTGTAAAATACTAACTATTCCGATCCCAATTTACAAAATCATGCAAAAAAAAGAAGCAGCCTTACCGACTGCTCCTCTAATTTGTTTAACGTTTTTATTCTTACTCATTTCGCTTTGGAACTGACTCACGTATTTTTATCTCACATGGAATTTTAATATGCTTTACCGTATCACTATCAGCTCCATTATAATCACTGTCCTGCTTTTCTATCTTTTCAAACAACAGTCTTGCCGATTCTGTTCCAACCTCAAGAAGAGGAAGGCGGCTGCTTGTCATCTTGGGAATGTACCAATTTGCAACCTTCTCATTATCAAATCCAGTAACAGCAATATCCTTTCCCACTTCAAGTCCCATATCATGAATACAGTTATACACACCGCCTGCCATCCAGTCTGACATACAAAAAATCGCATCTACCCCAGCATTCACTAACTTAGCTGTCATCGTATATGCCTTTTCAGGCTCCCAATTTGCATCAAGAACCCATGACGGATTATACGGAATACCTGCTTCAAACAGTGCTCGCTGACAGCCAAGCAAACGGCGTTTTGCATGAATATTGTCAGCACGTCCGCTTATCACTCCAAGCTTTCTGTATCCTTGTGCTAAAATGTAGCTCACCATCTGATAGCCGCCTTCCTCATCATCGATCTCAACAGAAGTAATACTTTCATCTGAGCAGCAATAAGCTAGTACAAGCGGCATGTCTGTTTTTTCTTCAAACAGATGTATCTCTCGCTCATGACCTGCTATATATATCAGTCCATCTGCCTTAATGCTTACAAGCTCCTTCATAGCTGGATCTAATACACTATGGATTAACGTTTCATCATTGTACCATTTATCTTGCCATCTTGAATACAGCCTAAGATTCTGCAGAAGGACACGATACTTTTTTTCCTCACAATATTTCATAATGCCTTCGACAATCTCCGGCGTCGTAAACTGCGCGAGATCCTCAGTGATAACACCAATTGTCTGAGTGCGTTGTCTGCGCAGCCCCTGCGCGAAGTAATTTGGATGATACCCAAGTTCCTCAATCGCTTCCATTACTTTTTTACGTGTCTCATCCCTGACCTTTTTGGGACTATTATTTACAATATTTGACACCGTTGTAACTGAAACACCGCAGTGCTGCGCAATTTCTTTTAAAGTAACCATTACGATTTCCTCCCGCTTTTGTTTTCCCTGTTGTTTCTTTATGTTAACACAGGAGCGAAATTTTATCAATCACCTTTTTTTACCTGCACACCTACTTCAAGAATCTTATCAAAACGCATAAAAAATGTAATTGTCGTTACAGTTGCTGCCAAAATATCGCTGATTGGCTCTGCCAAAAAGACAGCAAATACCTTGTCTGCCAAGAAACAAGGCAAAATAAAGATCAGCGGAATCAACAGAATAATTTTTCTTAAACAAGCTAAAAGCAGACTGACCTTTGCCTGTCCAAGCGCCATAAAGCTTTGCTGACATCCCACTTGGAAACCCATTGAGAACATACCAGCCATATAAATGCGAAGTGCCCATGAGGTGTAATCTGCTAAGTTCGTATCCGATGTAAATAAACCTGCAAACAGCCAAGGCGCAATCATCATAACGAGCCATCCAGCAATAGTAAATGTAGCACACACGCAAAACTGAGTAAAAAAGGCCTTCTTTACTCGATCCTTATTTCCAGCTCCGAAGTTATAGCTTATGATTGGCTGACCGCCTTGGCAGATACCCTGAAGAGGCATCGTAATAAGCTGATTCACACTTGTGATAATAGTCATCGCACCAACTGCCACATCACCGCCATAACGGGATAGACTTGATGTAAAGCTGATCGACAAAAGGCTCTCGGTGGAAATCATTACAAAGCTTGAAATGCCAAGTGCAAGACACGGTCCAAACACCTTCGGGTCTAGTTTCATGTTAGACAGCTTTAATTTCAGAATTGTCTTCTCTCCTGTCAAAAAACGAAGCACCCAGATGGCACCAACTGCCTGACTTAAAACAGTTGCGATTGCTGCACCGCGTACACCCATATCAAGCACAAAAATAAAAATTGGGTCAAGTATAACATTAATAATTGCACCAATCAAAGTCGTCATCATGCTGATTTTTGTAAATCCCTGTGTTGTGATAAACAGATTCATTCCAAGAACGATCAGCACAAAAATACTTCCGAAAATATAAATTCGCGCGTACTCAACTGCATACGGCAGCGTTGCATCACTAGCTCCAAACAAACGAAGAAGCTTTGGTGCAAAAATAGAAAATAAAACGGTAAGTCCAACTGCAAAAATTAAAATCAATGAAAAGCAGTTTGCCATGATCTTCTCTGCAGTTTCATTATCTTTTTTTCCCATGAATATTGCCGCTCTTGGTGCACCGCCAGAGCCAGACAGCATAGCAAACGCATTTATCAGCATTAAAAGCGGTGCAAATAATCCAACTCCCGTAAGCGCTGCCGCACCTATTCCCGGAATATGTCCGATATAAATTCTGTCTACAATGTTGTAAAGCAAATTGACAATCTGTGCGACAACAACCGGAATCGCAAGCTGTGCAAGAAGTTTTGGTATGCTTCCCTTTCCCAAATCCCGCGTTCTTGCCTGTGGTTTTGTTTTCTCTTCCATAATTTTTCTCCTTTTTTTCTTCCCCAAACTGTCGCTTTTTCTTTTTAACATTTTTGTAACTATTCAGAACCCCATTCGCAAAATCGCATCTTCGATGCTTCTATTTTG
>OGZQ01000091.1_pt1 | contig 80890 bp, 66 predicted proteins | sample 1576841 | NCBI WGS metagenome assembly OGZQ01 (sample SAMEA3541527, study PRJEB24748) | human gut metagenome | biome: human gut; feature: human-associated habitat; material: faeces | place: China | collected 2012
TTTTAGAATTGCGAAAGTTGCATAGCAACGGAGCAATTCGTGGGTATCAGTTGGGGGCAAAATACTTTTAGACCCCAACATCATAATTAATTTCCCCAAAGGCAATATTTTATAAAATCTTGAATAACGTCGGGATGATTTTTGTCGGTGCAGACAGAAAGAGAAGATCCGTCTGAGAGAGGAAGTTTAGACGAAAGGTAACTGTCATCAAGCGAAATTCCGGTATGGATTTTGTTTCCGTTCCCATCAATGGCTGTTAAAAGACGGTTTTCTTTTTCAAGTTTTTCATATAAATCTTCAGAAAGCAAAGAAGAAAGATCAAGGAAGGCATTTTGAGCCGTATAGTAAGAAAACATTTGTGGAACTGTAATTAAAACGTCTACCGTATCGGTTGCAAGAAGCGATGTTAACTTAATGTTTGATGCGGTGTTATAATACTGGTCATAAACTTCTTTGTTGCTGTCATCAACAGATAAAGAACAGTCAAAAATAGTGTTTTGTTTCCAAGTTTTGTCAAAGCCATTTTTTTCTTCAAATTCCTTTTGAACAACAGAAAAATCAGAGGAGAGAAGACTTGTTTCATTTACTGTTACGCAGTAAAGCATGGTATCCTGAAGGTTACGGTAGATGCATGCGCCTGCTTCATATAAAAGAAATATGACTAGAAAAAATGCAAAAATCTGGAGCTTATAATATTCCCAGATATACCATATACGATCTTCAATGCTCATCTGTTTTAATTTTTCAAGCTCAGTTTTAAAGGTTTTATTTGTATTATTTTGTTTCAATGATGTTCCTCCTCAAAATCAGGAATCGGATAAATAAAGGGGATCCTGATCTGTACAATATTTTCATAATATGGAATAGAAGAAAAGGTGATTTTGACCGTTTCTCCGTAGAAAAATACGAGTCTTTGATAGACATTATTAAGACCAACATGCTTTTGTCCGTCTGTACCTGTGTGTAAAATTTGTGTCGCTCTTTCAATATCAATTCCTGAGCCATTGTCAATCACACGAAGATATAGCCATGGATCATCACGGTAAACTTCAATTTTTATGGATGGCACATCGAGATAGCTAGAACTGTTGTCAAGTCCAAAACCATGACGAATAGAGTTTTCAACAAGCGGCTGAAGAATGATTTTTAATATTTCATAGGAGAGCAGTTCCTTTGGAATGTCGCTTGTAAAGCATATCTTATGGCTAAAACGGTAATTCATGATATTGACATAGGCCTGAACGTGTGCAAGTTCCTTTGAGATTGAAATCAGCTCGCCTCCAAAATTAAGACCAATTCGCATAAAGTCAGCTAAATTTTGAATCATCATGGAGGCATTTTTAGTGTGATTGCTGTAGACTTCCATATTGATATATTCAAGCGTGTTATATAGAAAATGTGGATTGATCTGCTCTGAAAAAAGTCGTATCTCAGCATTGTATTTGGCTCGACGCTCCTGCTTAATCTGTTCGATTTGCTGCTGAATTGTCTGATACATGGAATCAAGCGATTTACTTAGCTGACCAAGTTCATCTGACTGGGTTAAAATCTGACTTGAATCATAAGTCTGATTTTCAATAGCAGACACAGCACTGATCAATTTTGAGAGTGATCTGGTAATCAGATTGGAGGCAATCAGTGTACCAACAGTGATTGTCAAAAGTACAACTAAAATAGCAAGATACAGATAAGACTGAATAGTGTTAAGTGATGACAGCAGCTGATCCATTGAAATTAAATTGGCCAGACACAGCGATCTGTTTCCAATTCGGTTTAAAATCAGATAAGCATCTTTTTGCTCAATTGTAAGGGCATCCTTGCGATTTGGCAGAGGACGAAATACATCACTGTCAGGCAATTTTGTATTAGTTCTTGAGGCATCTGCGATAAGATTACCAGAGTCAAGCAGATAGTAAGATCCTTCTAAGCTTCGATTACTATAGGTGTGAAGAAAATCGCGAACCATTCCTGCATCAAGTAAGAGAAATAAAATGGCATCAGATGATTCAACGCTGTCTGCTACAATCACAATGGTCGTATTTTCCATATAAGTGAGAGGAATGGCAATAGGAATTACAGTCTGCTGATCTAAAAATGGGCTCATCTGCGCAGGAAGTATAGTTATACCGCATATGGATTCAGCTTGATTTCCAAGTGTATAGTCAGTAGTTGTAAAAAGCTTTTCACTAAAGCGGTGATAAACCATTCCTGTTTTGCTTGTAATTAAGGCAGAACGAATAAATGAATATGATACATACAGATCGTGAAGTGTATCCTGAAGATCACTGTTAAGTTTAGTGTAATCTTCATTTTTGCAGCGGCGTATTCGTGAAAACTTGTTCTTAAATTCAGTTGTTCCGCAAATATCAACAAATCTCGTTGTGATAGAAGAAAGTGCATCTTCAAATGCCTGCGCCGTGCTGGCTGTGTTATTTTCAGCACGTGTCAGTGCGTGTGATAAAAAGTAATTTCGTAAAAAGACCTGTGCCCCAAGGCTGATGAAAAGCAGGCTTGCCACAACAATAAATGTAGTGGCAAACCAACTTTTTATCATGATATGGTGTGAGGGCCGAAAATGATCAATAAATTTTTTTAATTGTTTCATCGTCATATAAAAATGTTGTATTGTGGTCTGTACTATCGATTTTGATAGTCAGAAGGAGAAATTCCAGTGACATTTTTAAACGCTCTTGAGAAAGAGCGATAGTCTTGATAGCCGGTCGCATAGGCAATTTCGCTGATACTAAGCCGCTGCTCTAAAAGAAGCTTTTTGGCAAGATCTGTTCGGGCATTCAGTACGTAATCACGGAAATTTTGTCCAGTTTTTGTTTTAAAGTAAATCGTAAAATAAGATTCACTTAAGTTGACAGTGGCAGCTACATCCTTTGCTTTTAAATTACTGCTGATATGGTTTTTTATATATTCTTTAGCAGTTTCAATAATAGGATCTGAGGATTTCTTTTGCCGTTTATAGCTTTCTGAAAGCGACAGAAAACCAGCTGTCAGCCATTCAATTAGTTCTGTGATTGTGTGACATAACAGCACATCATCTGGGCGTATAGGCTCTTCTGGTGAAAGCTCTGTGTGTTTTGCAAGAAAGCGCACACGGATGTTTGTCAGTACGTGAATACACATGCCGCGGATAAAATCAGGCGGAGGCAGTTGTGTAAAAAAGAGCGAATGTACAAATTGGGCACAACATCTTTTTATTTCATCAGGATCATTGCGCTCAATGCAGGCAATCATTGGATCATATGCAATTGATGAAGGAGAAAATGAAGGCTTTTGGCGGCAGACCATGGTATCGTCATATACATCATTTTCACATTCATATATGTGATAAGATAATGCGCGAAGGGCGTCTGTGTAAGCGGCAGAAGCCTGCGCAGCCCGATCAGTAAGTGTGCTGACTGCAGCATAAAAACGAATACCAGTTTGACCTTTTAAACGGCAAAGGATACTTGCAATCGGTTTTCGGATAGCGCAAAGCTCTTTATTTTGAGCGTCAGAAATAAGAAGTACAAGCTGCTTTTCGCGAAGAATCCAGGCTTCAATAGACTGGTTGGAGAAAGCACTTATAAAAAGAGATTTTGCCTGTTTAAGAGCAGGTAAAAGTCTGTCATTTGATATAACTGCTGAACAGACAATAACGCGATAAGGAGTATCAAACAGCGTAAGAGAAAGCATAGTGCGGCGTCGTTCAATCTCACTTTCATCGCGAATTTCATTTAATAGAAGTTGATTCAAAAAGAAAATTTTTGAACTTTCCATTAATTCATCTAAATTTCTGGCGGCAGCAGAAGAATTATGATGGGAGAGAATCTCAGCATATTGACGAGATAGCTCATCCTTAAATTCTTCAATTTTTAACGGCTTTAAAAAATAGCCGTTTGCACCATAGCGAATTGCTTTTTGTGCAAGGTAAAAATCGTCATATCCGCTTAAAATTAAAAAACGACAGGTGATTCCTGCAGATTTAGTTCGGCGGATTACCTCAAGTCCATCAAGTTGAGGCATTTTAATGTCAATTATAACAAGATCCGGGCGATAGCTGTTTATTAAATCAAGTGCCTCCTGGCCGTTAGAAGCAACAGCTACTACCTTGGCATGGTATTGCTCCCAGGGAATTGCATTTTGAAGCCCGTTTCGAATGGCAGCCTCATCATCAGCAAGCAGAACCCGGATAGAAATGGATTCCATGAAAGTTCCTCCTTGTTTTGAAATTTCTGGTTTTGTATGTTTGTTACGCACATATGCTAGTGTCATTTTAACATGAATGGAGCAGAAAAGCAACTTTTAAACGTAAGCCAATATTTATAGCAAAGCCCAAAGGTGAATGGATTTCGTAACATTGATGCGTGAACTGTAACCAACAAAATGAATAATTGAAAAATGTCACATGATGGAAAGTGTTACATAATACATGAAAAATGACGTTGAAAATTGCTATAATTCATGATAAAACATAACCATAGCAAACAGCAATCCGAGTTTTATTGTGAAACTGGATAAGCTGTAAAGGAATTTAAGGAGGACTTTCTAATGAAAAGAAGAGGTATGAGTCTTGCACTTTGTGCAGCAATGGCAATGGGTACGATCGGCGTAGTTCCGGCAATGGCAGATGATGTAACTACCATCACTTACTGGGTAAATGACCGCCATGACAGCGAGTACATGACTGAGATGGTAGAAAAGTACAACAAGGAGAATACAGACAATATCTACATTGATATGCAGATCATCACAGATGATTATGAGAACATGATTTCTCTTGCTTACACAGGCGGTACAGCACCGGATATCATCGGACAGAGCGTAACATTAAAGAATTTCGTAGATAACGATATGCTTGTTCCGTTAAACGATTACATTGATGCAGATGAGGAGTACCAGAAGGTTAACGAGCCATATGAGCATGCATATGAGGGCTTAAACTACATGGATGGCAATCTGTACTGGGTATATTCTGGTATGAGATCTGGCGTTCGTATTGAGTACAATAAGGATCTGTTAGAGAAGAGCGGATATACAGAAATTCCGAAGACACTTGACGAGTATATTGATATGGCAAAGAAGATCACTGAGGATGGAAACGGCGAGTATTATGGAATCGGATTTACTTCATCTTCTCCATTTGAGCGTCAGCTTGAGATGATGGCTCAGGTATCTGGTATTTATTACTATGACTATGTAAATGGCAAGTTTGATTTCAGCGGCTACAAGGAAATCCTTGAGAAGGGCAAGAGATTTATCGATGAGGAGATTGCTTATCCGGATCAGCAGGGCGTTGATAACATGAGAGCATTATTTGCAGAAGGCGAGTTTGCACTGTGGGGCAACGCTTCTCAGGAGGCAGGTGTATTCACCAGCCAGCTGCCAATCGAAGACTTTGAGTGGGGCGTAGCAGAGGTTCCATCTCTTGACGGCGAGATCAAGGGTGCACTTCAGACAACACCGTCTAAGGGCTATGCAATCATGTCTTCCAGTGAGCATCCAGATGAAGCTTGGAAGGTAATTCAGTACTTACAGTCTGAGGAAGTTTTAAAGGGATACTTAGAGAATGGTTTCTGTCTGCCGATTACTACCTACATGGATGAAAAGATCGACAAGTCTAAGATCGGCCGCTTGGCAGACTTCTCCTTACTTGATTATGAGTCTGTATATCCGGCAGTACCGACTATCAACCTGACTGGTGATGATTACAGAACTGTTATGTGGAATGCAATTATGGGTTATGTTGATGTTGACGATGCAATCGAAGATCTGAATACCCGTTACAATGAGGCATATGATGCAGATATTGAGTCTGGCAGCGTTAAGAGACTTGTAATTGAGGATTATGATCCGCTTCATCCAAGTGATGGAACTGCAACCTATCTTGACAAATAAGAAACAGACAGCCTATAGTGGCATCTGAATAAAATGGGAAGGCTGTTTCCGAAAAATAAGGAGACGGCTTTCCCTTTCTTATCGCATCTATTCACGGGATGCAAAAAAAACGTGAACTAAGAAAAAAAGGAGGATTTTATGAGCCAGAAAAAAATGACTTTTTCACAAAAGTTCCAGAAAGCGAAAAGTAGTGGAAGTTTTTCAGCAGCACTTATGCTGGCACCGGCAGTATTTTTTCTTTGCCTGTGTTCTATCTATCCGTTTATCTGGATTTTCCGCTATGTAGCATGTGACTACAATGGTTTCAAGTCTACATTTACCGGATGGAAAAACTTTGAGCGTATGCTGAATGATAAGGTTTTCTGGAATAGTGTTATGCATACATTTGAATATGCATTCTATAAGCTGATTTTCATCATTCCGTTAGCTCTGTTGATGGCAGTTTTATTAAACCAGAAATTAAGAGGTTCTTCAGTATTTAGAGGAATCTATTTCATGCCGACTATCATCAGTACATCTATTGCAGGTATGATCTTTGGATTTATCTTTGCAACAAAGAATGGTATTTTAAACTCTATGCTTCAGAACATGCATATGATTGATTCTCCGATAAAGTGGTTGAACAGTCCGAGTGTTGTTATGGTAGCCGTTACGATCCTTGCAATTTGGGGTGGTTTTGGTAACTACATGCTGTATTTTATTACTGGTATGACTGGTATTTCTGAGGATGTTTACGAGAGTGCAAAGATCGACGGCGCAACTGGCGTGCAGACCTTCTTCCGCATTACACTTCCAATGCTGGCACCAGTATTAAAGGTTGTTTTAATGCTTGCAATCACTGGAGCATTTAAGGATTACGAGGCAATCATGGTTCTGACAAATGGAGGACCTGGCAACCGTTCCATGGTAATGTTCTTATATATTTACAATATTATCTTTGGATCAGCCGGAAGCACAAGCCAGCCACAGATCGGTTATGGAGCACTGCTTAGTGTTGTTGCAGCAGTAATCGTAGGTATTGTAACTGGTATTTATCTGTTTGTTTCCAAGAAACTTGACGATGTAGTATAAATTAGGAGGAGATACGATGGAAAAAACTCATGCAGTATATTCAACAAGAACGAAGATCGTCCGTCTGATCATCTGGCTGTTTTTGGCACTCGCGGCGATCATCACAATCTTTCCTGTATGCTATGTTATCTTTGGTTCCTTTAAGGACAATAAGGAGCTGCTTGTCGGAGGTTCAAGCATTTTGCCAAGCAAGTGGGTGTTTGATAACTATGTGCAGGCATGGAAACAGGCAAATTTTGCAACTTATACAATGAACAGTGTGTTCTTAAGTTTAGCTGTTATGCTTATTTCGTTAATCAATGCCAGCATGGCAGGATACGTATTTGCAAGAAAGAATTTTAAGGGTAAGGAACTTCTGTATATGCTTTTCGTAGCATTCATGTTCATCAACGTTGGTTCTGTTTCCCTTCGTCCTTTATTTGAGCTTGCTGTTAAGCTGAAGATGAATAAGAGTCTGTTAGCTGTTGCTATTATCTCAGCAGGAGGCGGCCAGGCAACATTTATCTTTTTATGCCGTGGATTCGTTAATTCTGTTCCGAAGGAGCTTGACGAGGCAGCAAAAATGGATGGATGTGGATTCTTTAGAATTTATTATCAGATTATCCTTCCAATGTTAAAGCCGATTCTGGCAACAATTGCACTTTTATCCTTCAGACAGGGATGGAACGAGTACATTCTTCCTCTTGTATTTACAATGACTAATGATAAGCTTCGTCCTCTGACCGTAGGTGTTAATATGTTAAAGAATGCCGGAGACGGTACTGCAGCATGGAATATCATGTTCGCAGGTGCGACAATTTCAATTGTCCCGATTTTGATTGTTTACTGTTGCTTTAGCCGTTTCTTCATGGGCGGTCTGCCAGCCGGTGCAGTAAAGGGTTAACAAAAAAGACAGGCCGACAATTTGTGGTAGTACGAATTGTCGGCCTTTTTAGAAAGGATTCATTGTTATGCAGAACACATATGATACACCCACTTACCCAGAATTAGGAAATATCTATCCGGGTGATTATTATGAAGCACTTCCATATGATGAATTTATCGATAAAAATCAAAAACTTCCAGAAGGAAAAAAAGTTTTTGATATTCGTGATTTTGGAGCAAGACCAGAAAAAGATCTTTTAAATACCGAAGCTTTCTTAGCAGCTGCAGCAGCATGTGAGAAAGTAGGCGGCGGTGTGATTCTTGTTGCGGGAGGATCATATTGCATGGGCACTGTGTATATTCCATCTCACACAACACTGTTTATTGCAGCAGATTCTGAAATTAAAGCGTCCAGAAATGTAGATCTTTTGCTTGCTAAAAAAAAGGAGCAGATCGATGACAGAAAGGGCGAGTCAAGCGAGGGTGCTTTTGTACGCGTTAAGAATGCAGAGAATGTGACGATTACTGGTGGCGGACGTATTAACGGAAGTGGTGAGTGGTATGTGTATGAGCCACGGGAACTGCCGGCACTTGTTCCATTTGATATAAGTCGCCTTCCAAGACGTGATCAGGCAAAAGAAATTAATACTATTCCTGGAACACTCCGCTATTATTATAGACAGAGAATACGTTATTCAGAAGATAAATATGGTGAAGGCAAGCCAAATTTAAGTCGTCCGGCAGCACTTGTATGGGTACAGGACAGTAAAAATGTTACGCTTGACAATATTATCTTATATGATTCAATGAGCTGGACACTTCATATTGAGTGTTGTGAAAATATCACAGTTAAGAATATGGTAATTGATGATAATCGTCATGTGGCAAATTCTGACGGTGTTGATATTAATGCAAGTGATAATGTATTAGTAGATCATTGTTTTATCTCCTGTGCAGATGATGGAATTGTAATTAAAAATCCAATTCGTACTGGACGTGCCATGACGCATGTACATGTAAAAAGATGTACTGTTGTTACAGTTATGAACGCATTTAAAATTGGAACTGAAACAGCAAATGATATTAGTGATATTCTTGTAGAAGACTGTACATTTTGCATGCCTGATATTTATCCTGGTTCTGTTTCAGGAATTTCGCTTGAGTCATGTGATGGAACTAATCTTTCTGATGTAACTATTAGAAATATCATGATGGATAAGATTATGTGTCCTTTGTATATTTGTTTAAATAAGAGAAATCGTTATAATGAACCTTATACAGACAATGTAGGAGAAAATCGCTACTGGGGAGGCAGCATTAAAAATATCTGCATTGAAAATATTCATGCAGATAACGCAGAAGTTCCGGCAATTTTAACAGGTTATGAGACAACTAAAAATGATGGAAGTGTTGTTCGGAGACCACTTGAAAATATTACTGTAAACAGTTATCATGTTATATATAGGGATAATAAGGAAATCATTGAAATCCCAGAGACGTTTGATGAATTTTTGGAGGATTATCCAGAGAGTAATGCACATGGTGATGTAGATGCATATGGCATCTGGGCACGTCATATTGATAATCTTGTATTAGAAGATATAAATGTAGTACCAAGGAGCTGTAATACAAGAAAAGCAATTTGTCTTTATGATGTCAATAACAAAAATTGATCAGCGTAAGTAGAGTTAATGATGCTGTAGGAGGAAAAAGCAAATGAGCGGATGGAAACTAGGCCTGGATGGATTTGTGACACATTTTATGGTGTCAGGTCCGCAGGAAGAGCCTTATTTTAATGAGGCGAAGGATAAAAATCAGCTTCGCTATGAAGCATATCTGCGTTCTGTAATTGCAGAACACAAACCAGTTGGTGAAACTGGTGAGATTCTTGTTGGAGCAAAGAGCCGCTTGAATAAAGAATGGAAGTATTACTATGACAGCGGAAGCTGTTTTGTAAATATTTCAACGTTCTATTCTGTTATGCGCCGCATTCATTTTGATATTGCGACTGTGCTTGAGACATCATCGGATATCGATGTTATGGTAGCGCTTTGGTCATATGCAGCAGTTGATGTATATTGCAATGGCAGATTAGAGGGTGCATTAAAGCAGCCAGTTTATAAGCCAATTCAGAAAAAAGAGCTGACGCTTCATTTAAAAGCAGGGCGCAATCTTATTTATTTAGCATGTGAGAATCTTGGCGTGCGTGATACAAGAAGTGTAGCAGGACTGCAGATTTTAAATCATAAGGATGAAATTAAAGTGTCAATTCCAGATGAAGCATGTGCTGACGCTGCAGCTGTGGCAGAAGCATTTTTGGAGAGTGCACGTTTAGAGTCAAATAAGCTTTGTTTTGACAGCCCAGCTCCAGCAGGAACAAGTTATACATATCGCTATCATGAAGAGGATTTTGCAAAGGCAAAGATACCTGCTGTTTGGTATCAGGCAGAGGGAAAAAACGAGATTCTTTTAGAAAATGGACAGCCATATGTAACAGTGAAGGTTGTTTCAGGAAAGCTTGAACTTAAGCGTGTCTTTGAACGCACCGAGCAGCTTGTTCCTAAATATGCAATGCGCGAAGATGGAAGTGCATTTAGTTTTGAAGAGAATAAGGAGCTTATATTCAGACGAATTGCAGATGTTATGAGCGAAAGCCGCGGAGAGAAATTTGGCTTCCCGATCTCTAACATCCTTGCAAGAAAGTATTTCAACGACAACTCTATGGATGATGAGCGATTGATGTATGAGATGCTTGAGATGATCGAAGAGCGATATGACTGTTCTGACTTTTTAATGTGCGGATTAATTCGTTATCTGCATAATTATCCAGTTGAAGGAGCAATGAAAAAGCGTATCAAAGATGTTATGCTCAATTATCGCTACTGGATGGATATGGATGGTTTTGACGGCATGTGCTTTTGGAGCGAGAACCATGCGCTGATGTTCTATACATGTGCGATGAATGCAGGAGAGATGTATCCAGACGAATATTTCCCTCGTGCAAAGATGACAGGAAGAGAACTGCATTTATATGGAAGAAACAAAGTTTTGCAGTGGCTTGATGATGTAGAAGAGTATGGCTTTGAGGAGTTTTTGAGCACTGTCTATATGTGTGTTACATTTGCAGCATTGATTAATGTAGTTGATTACTCAGAGCCAGAAATTTCAAAACGTGCGGCAGCTATTACTGATAAGATGCTGTCTATGCTTGCTCTTCATACTTATAAAACTGGTATTGTGGCACCGATGGGACGTGTTTACAGAAGTGTACTGTATCCGTTTGATCAGGGAGCAATGGCACTTATGAATTTGATCAATCCAAAGCTGCCATACACGTTTGGAGAGGGATGGCTTGGTTTTTATGCAAGCAGTCATTATCCTATTCCAGAAGGTCTTGTAAAGCTTATGGAGGATGATGTCGAGACAAATTATACAACGGGCAATGCAAGAGTTTATCTGGAGAAAAATGATGACTATTGCTTGACGAGCGTAGCATCTCCTAGAGAGCCGTTTACACGTTGGGAAAATGAGACTCTTAAGGAAGATGTGGATATCACGACACATAACTTTACGAAATCATTTAACGAGCGTTTTCATGGAACTACATATTTTAGACCAGGTACATACGGTTATCAGCAGCACATGTGGTATGCAGCGCTTGACGGCGAGGCGAGCATTTTCGTTACGCATCCAGGTTCTACATCAGAAGAGGGCGATATGCGCCCAGGCTACTGGCATGGAAATGGTGTGATGCCGGCATTAAAACAGCAGCATGGTCTTCTTGGCGGTATTTATGTGATTCCGGATGAGCATCCAATTGGGTATACTCATTTATATTGCCCGGAGTGTCGTTTTGATGAGGTAATTCATGAAGAAAATTGGATATTCCTTCGCAAAGAAACAGGCTATCTGGCATTATGGTGCAGTGAAAAACTGGAAGCACACAATGGTATGAATTTTAATTGTGAGCAGCGTGCTTACAGCAAAAATGCAGCTTATCTTTGTGTTTGCGGCGGTCAAAAATCAGATGTTAATTTTTCGACATTTAAAAAACGCGCAAAAGAAATGTCACCATCTTATGACAAAGAGTCAAAAACACTGACAGCGCAGAACTTTGAACTAAGCTATGTGGCATGCAAAGATGTGACACAGTTTTTATAAGTATGATTGCAGCACGAACAAAAATTTTACTACCAAAAACCACACAAAAAATGTAAAAAAACACATTTTCAATCACAGTGATCTATGCTACTATGTAAATATAGTAAAAAATATATAAAACTGCCGTTTATCTGTAATGGATAATTGGCAGTTCAAACAGGAGGAGAATTCGTTATGCAGATGACAATGAGATGGTACGGCAGCCAGTATGATACCGTTACCTTACAGCAGATCAGACAGACAGCTTATGTAAAGGGTGTTATTTCTACTCTTTACAACAAAATGCCAGGTGAGCTGTGGACTTATGAGGAGATTATGGCTCTTAAGAATGAGGTAGAGGCAGCAGGACTGACCCTTCCTGGTATTGAGAGTGTAAATATCAGCGATGCAATCAAAACGGGAGCTCCAGAGCGTGACAAGGATATTGATGCATATATCAAGACACTTGAGAATCTTGGTAAGGCTGATATTCATATGGTATGTTATAATTTTATGCCAGTATTTGACTGGACTCGTACAGAGCTTGCACGTATGAGAAAGGATGGTTCTACAGTTCTTGCTTACAATCAGAAGACAGTAGATAGCATTGATCCGGCTAAGATGTTTGATTCTATTTCAAATGACATGAACGGAACAGTTATGCCAGGCTGGGAGCCAGAGCGTATGGCAAAGGTTAAGCAACTGTTTGAGGAGTATGCAGATATCGACGAGGAGAAGCTGTTTGCAAACTTAAAGTACTTCCTTGAGGCAATTATGCCTGTATGTGATAAGTACGATATCAATATGGCAATTCATCCAGATGATCCGTCTTGGAGTGTATTTGGTCTTCCGCGTATCATCAACAACAAGGATCACATCATGCGTATGATGAAGATGGTAGACAATCCGCACAATGGTGTTACCTTCTGTACGGGATCCTATGGAACCAACTTAAACAATAACTTAGTTGAGATGATTCATGCACTTAAGGGAAGAATCCATTTTGCACATATCAGAAACTTACAGTTTAACGATGGCATGAATGACTTTGAGGAGTCTGCACATCTGTCTTCAGATGGTACCTTTGATATGCATGCAATCATGAAGGCACTGTACGATACTGGATTTGATGGAATTATTCGTCCAGACCACGGAAGAATGATCTGGGGCGAGAAGGCAATGCCTGGATATGGTCTGTATGACAGAGCACTTGGTGCTGCATATTTGTGCGGTCTGTGGGAGTCAATTGTAAAGGAGAATCAGAGATGAAACTGACATTACAGGATGTAACACAAAAGAAAAATGAATTTGAAAAGGCAGGTATTACACTGCCGTCTTATGATATTGAAGCAGTTCATAAAAAGACACTTGAGGAGCCTGTATGGGTTCACTTTGGAGCAGGAAATATTTTCCGCGGCTATATTGCAGGACTGCAGGAAGATCTGTTAAATAAAGGTGCTGCTGACAGAGGAATTATTGCAGCAGAGACTTTTGATTATGATATCATCGATAAGATCTACAAGCCACATGAGTCAATGACACTGATGGTAACGCTTCTTCCAGACGGAAATACCTCAAGCCGTGTAATTGCAAGTATTGCAGACGGAATTAAGGCAAATACAGCTGATGAGGCAGAGTATGGCAGATTAAAGGCTATATTTGTAAATCCATCCTTACAGATGATCAGCTTTACAGTTACTGAGAAGGGTTATGCATTAAAAGGTATTGATGGAAACTTTCTTCCAGTTGTTGTATCTGATATTGAAAATGGTCCAGAGAGCGCAAAGCATGCAATGAGCATTGTTGCTGCACTTCTTTTTGAGCGTTTCAAGGCAGGCCGTTATCCGCTTGCTGTTGTAAGCATGGATAACTGCTCTCATAATGGAGAGAAGCTTCAGGCATCTGTAATGACAATCGCAAAGGCATGGGCAGAGAAAGGTTTTGTAACAAAAGAGTTCATCACATATCTTGAGGATGAATCAAGCATCAGCTTCCCGTGGAGTATGATCGATAAGATCACACCAAGACCGGCAAAGGCTGTTGAGGAAAAATTAGAGGCAGCAGGCGTTGAAGAAATGGCACCTGTTATTACTTCCAGAAATACCTATATTGCACCGTTTGTAAATGCAGAGGGACCGCAGTACCTTGTAATTGAGGACAAGTTCCCGGCAGGAAGACCGGCACTTGAGAAGGCTGGTGTATATCTGACTGACCGTGACACTGTAAACCGTGTAGAGCGTATGAAGGTAACTACCTGCTTAAATCCGTTGCACACAGCTCTGGCTGTTTATGGCTGTCTGCTTGGATACAACCTGATTGCAGATGAGATGAATGACAAGGAGCTTACAGGACTTATTCGTCATATCGGTTACGATGAGGGTATGAAGGTTGTTACTGATCCTGGCATCCTTTCCCCGAAGGCATTTATTGATGAAGTAATCGAGAAGCGTCTTCCAAATCCATTTATGCCAGACACACCGCAGCGTATTGCAACTGATACTTCTCAGAAAATCGTTGTTCGTTTTGGTGAGACAATGAAATCTTACATGGCAAGCAGTGAGCTTGACTGTTCTTCTCTTGTATACATTCCGCTTGCAATTGCAGGATGGCTTCGTTATCTTCTTGGAAAAGATGATAAGCTTGAGAAGATGGAGCTTAGTAGTGATCCAATGCTTGCTAAGCTGCAGGAAAAGCTTTCTGGTGTAGAGGCAGGAAAGCCAGAGACTTATACAGGACAGCTTAAGGAAATTCTCACTAATAAGGCAATCTTTGGTGTTGATATGTACGAGGCAGGTCTTGCAGACAAGGTAGAGGGCATGTTTGTTGAAATGCTTGCAGGAAAAGATGCTGTTCGCAATACTTTAAAGAAATATGTAGATTAATTAAAATAATATTTCGCCGCCCTGGCAACAGGGCGGCTATTGTACTTTTAAATATGAGCTTAAGAGGTGTAAAATGAAGAACGTTATATTTGATATGGATGGTGTCATCTTTGATTCTGAGCATGTATGTGAGCGCTGTTGGGAGGATTATAAGGAAAAATATAAATTGAAGGATGCAAAGGGCATGTTTCATGCCTGCATTGGCACTACAATTGAAAAGACAAAGGAAACAATGTTTCGCTTTGAAGGACCAGATTTCCCTTATGAGGAGTTTAGAAAAGATACATCTAATCGCTTTCACGAAATTGAAGAGACAGAAGGGCTTCCTGTAAAAAAAGGAGCTAGAGAGCTTTTGTCATGGCTAAAGGAGAGCGGTGCTAATGTTGGACTTGCTTCATCTACAAGAAGTGAGACAGTCGTTCGTCAGCTGACTCATGCCGGTTTAATACAGTATTTTGATGTGATTGTAGGCGGTGAGATGGCAAAAAAGAGTAAGCCAGAGCCAGATATTTATTTAGAGGCATGCAAACGCATGGGCATTACTCCAGAGAGCGCATATGGTGTTGAGGATTCATATAACGGAATGCGTTCACTTCATGCGGCAGGTCTTCATCCTATTATGGTGCCTGATCTTCTTGAACCAAATGAAGAAATGCAAAGTCTTGCTGAAGTGATTTTGTCAGATCTGTTTGAAGTAAGAGACTATCTAAAAAACGTCTGGCATAATAGTCAGAAAGAATGAGAAAGGAAAAGACAGCGTGAACAAAAATCTCTACTATCTGATTTCTTTGTCAGGTGCCTATGACAGTCAGTCTTTTTGGAAAACAAAAGACATAGAAAAAATGGACACTGTTTTAAATAAGCCAGCCTTAGACTGCATATATACAGACTGCACTGATATTTTAGGAAGTCTATATTTTTGCAGTGATGATGCGAGAACAGAGCTGGAAAAGCGATTGGCGTATATTCCAGTGAATGCGCTTCATTTTATAGATTCAGGCGACTATCATTATGTCAGTCTTTTGTTTTTACAGCGCATAAATCGGCCATTTAGCCTTCTTTTATTTGACCATCATTCAGACTGTATGGAGAGCGCATTTGGAGGCGGTCTTTTAACATGTGGAAGCTGGGTTCTTCATGCATTAGAAAATCTTCCTAATTTAAAAAAGGCAGTATTAGTAGGTCCGGCAGATGAGGATAAAACAGCAGAGCAGCTTTTAAAAGATTCTCGCATCACATGGGTGACAGAGGCTGAATTTGAACAGCAAAAGGAAGCTTTGTGTAAGGAACTTTCAAAGTGGCCCGTATATATTTCTCTTGATAAGGATGTATTAAACAAAGAGGAAGCAGTTACGGACTGGAGCCAGGGAACCATGCAGCTTTCACAGATTCTTTGTTTTTTGACAGATGCAAAGAAGTCAGGTGCTATATTTCTAGGTATGGATGTGTGCGGAGAGCAGAAGGTATCACCAGAAGGTTTTCATTTAGATGAAGAAAATGGAGCAAACTTAAACAGTAGTACAAATGAAAAGATTAAATTTTATCAAAAAGACTTGACTTTTTCGCTTTAGCGTGTCAAAATACATGCATAGGGTTAAAAATCTAATTAAAAACCAGAAAAAATAAAAACAGGAATGTAGAAAGGAGAGGGTGTGTGCTTTAATAATATATTGTTTGAGCACACGGAAACCAGAATGAATAAAAAAATTAAAAACCCTGAAACAGATCATTTGTTTCAAGCAATTCTCACATTGAAAAATCTTGATGAGTGTTATGCTTTTTTTGAAGATGTATGTACCGTCAATGAACTTCAGTCTATCGCACAGCGCTTTGAGGTAGCAGCTATGCTGCGCCAGAAAAACACATATCTTGAGATTGCACAGAAAACAGGTGCATCTACTGCGACAATCAGCCGTGTGAACCGAAGCTTAAACTTTGGAAGTGACGGTTATGAAATGGTGTTTGAGCGTATCAATGAATAATGATATATAAGAGCAAATAACCTATTGCTTTTTATCCCAAAGTAGTGTATTGCTTCAAAAAACTTGATGTAATTTAATTGATTATTGATGCTATTTGTGGAACGAAGTTTGTTCTCTTGAAAAAAATGTCAAAATATACTAACATAGGGAAGTACAAGTGCTGAAAGGTGCTTGTACTTTCATTATGATAAAAAAGAAACTTTTTGCAGACAGCTTTTGCTGTTGGAAAGGATACAGGATGACAGGTAAGATTGCATTGATACCAGGAGACGGAATTGGTCCTGAGATTGTGGCTGAGGCCAAAAAGGTACTGGATACCGTAGCAAAAAAATATGGACATGAGTTTGAATACGAGACGCTTCTTATGGGCGGCTGCTCAATTGATGCGTATGGCGAACCGCTGACCGAAGAATCACTTGAAAAGGCAAAGGCTAGTGATGCCGTGCTTTTAGGTGCAGTAGGCGGAAACGTCGGAAACTCAAGATGGTATCAGGTAGCACCAAATTTACGTCCGGAGGCAGGTCTGTTAAAGATTCGTAAAGGTCTTGGTCTGTTTGCAAATATCCGTCCGGCAAAGCTGTTTTCACAATTAAAAGATGCTTGTCCATTAAAGCCAGAGATTATCGGCGATGGATTTGATATTGTTATGATGAGAGAGTTGACCGGAGGCGTATACTTCGGTGAACATAAGACAGAGGAAATTGATGGCATTCGTAAGTCAACTGATATTATGGCATACGATGAGAATGAGATTAAAAGGATTGCAGTTAAAGCATTTGAGGTTGCAAGAAAGCGCGGAAAAAATGTAACAAGCGTTGACAAAGCAAATGTTCTTGACACTTCAAGACTTTGGAGAGCAGTTGTTGATGAAGTTGCAAAGGATTATCTTGATGTAACAGTAAAGCATATGCTTGTTGATAACTGTGCCATGCAGCTTGTTATGAATCCGAGACAGTTTGATGTTATTTTGACAGAGAACATGTTTGGTGATATTCTTTCTGATGAGGCAAGTATGATTACAGGCTCCATTGGCATGTTATCATCAGCAAGCCTTGGTGCAGGAAAGCTTGGACTTTATGAACCAAGCCATGGCTCTGCACCAGATATTGCAGGTAAGAGCATTGCAAACCCGATTGCGACAATTTTATCTGCTGCCATGCTGCTTAGATACTCTTTCGATCTTGATGAAGAAGCAAAGGCAGTTGAGACTGCAGTAGAAGAGGTACTTAAGGCAGGCTACCGCACAATTGATATCATGTCAGAGGGTATGACACAGGTTGGCACAGTTTCTATGGGCGATCTGATTGCAGAAAAAATTCTTGGTTAACAAATTTGGAAGGGGTTAAAAACATGAGAAGTGACAATGTAAAAAAAGGAATGCAGCAGGCACCTCATAGATCACTGTTTAATGCATTAGGATTTACAAAGGAAGAGATGGACAAGCCAATGATTGGTATTGTCAGCTCCTATAATGAGATTGTTCCAGGTCATATGAACCTGGACAAGATTGTAGAAGCCGTTAAATTAGGCGTAGCAATGGCAGGAGGCGTGCCGGTTGTATTCCCGGCTATCGCTGTCTGCGATGGTATTGCAATGGGACACGTTGGTATGAAGTATTCTCTTGTTACGAGAGATCTGATTGCAGATTCTACCGAGTGTATGGCAATGGCACACCAGTTTGATGGTCTTGTTATGGTTCCAAACTGTGACAAAAACGTACCTGGTCTGTTAATGGCAGCAGCCAGAATCAATATCCCGACTGTATTTGTCAGCGGTGGTCCGATGCTTGCAGGTCATGTAAAGGGACAGAGAACAAGTCTTTCCTCCATGTTTGAGGCAGTTGGTGCTTACGCAGCAGGCAAGATGACTGAAGAAGATGTATATGAGTATGAGTGCAAGACATGTCCAACATGCGGTTCCTGCTCTGGTATGTATACTGCAAACTCCATGAACTGTCTGACAGAGGCACTTGGTATGGGTCTTCAGGGCAACGGAACAATTCCAGCTGTTTATTCTGAGAGAATTAAGCTTGCAAAGCACGCTGGTATGAAAGTTATGGAGATGATTGAAAAGAATATCTGCCCAAGAGATATCATGACAGAGAAGGCATTTGTCAATGCGCTGACTGTTGATATGGCACTTGGATGTTCTACAAACAGTATGCTTCATCTTCCGGCAATCGCAAGAGAGGCTGGCGTAGCTTTAAACGTTGATATCGCAAACGGCATTAGTGCAAAGACTCCGAATCTGTGTCACTTAGCTCCGGCAGGTCATACTTATATGGAGCAGTTAAATGAAGCAGGCGGTGTTTATGCCGTTATGAATGAGCTGTCAAAGAAGAATCTGTTAAATCTTGATTGTATTACAGTTACAGGAAAGACAGTTGGAGAGAACATTGCAAACGTTGTAAATAAGGATCCTGAGGTTATTCGTCCAATCGATAATCCATATAGCCAGACTGGCGGAATTGCTGTATTAAAGGGTAATTTGGCACCAGATTCAGGTGTTGTAAAGCGTTCAGCAGTTGCACCAGAGATGATGGTTCATGAGGGACCGGCTCGTGTATTTGACTGTGAGGATGATGCAATCGCAGCAATCAAGGGCGGAAAAATCGTTGCAGGTGATGTTGTAGTCATCCGTTACGAGGGACCAAAGGGTGGCCCTGGTATGAGAGAAATGTTAAATCCGACTTCTGCAATTGCAGGTATGGGACTTGGTTCCAGTGTTGCATTGATTACAGATGGCCGTTTTTCAGGTGCTTCAAGAGGAGCAAGCATCGGACATGTATGCCCAGAGGCAGCTGTCGGCGGTCCAATTGCACTTGTTGAAGAAGGAGATATCATCGAGATCAATATTCCGGCAAACACTCTGAATGTGCGTGTTTCTGACGAGGAGATGGCAAGAAGAAAGGCAGCATGGACACCAAGAGAGCCAAAGGTAACAACTGGTTATCTGGCACGCTACGCAGCACTTGTAACTGATGCAAGTAAGGGTGCAGTTTTGCAGGTTCCGGGAACTAATAAATAAGCTGGTTTTCTGATATAAAACATAGATAAGACAGATATAAGGAAGGGAAAATAAATATGGAGTTAACAGGTTCTGAAATTTTAGTACAGTGTTTAAGGGAACAGGGCGTAGATACCGTGTTTGGTTATCCGGGCGGCTGCATTCTGAATGTATATGATGCTCTTTACAAGCATTCGGATGAAATTACACATATTTTAACCTCCCATGAGCAGGGCGCGTCTCATGCAGCAGACGGCTATGCAAGGGCAACCGGAAAGGTAGGTGTCTGCATGGCCACATCTGGCCCAGGTGCTACCAATCTGGTAACGGGAATTGCAACAGCTTACATGGATTCTATTCCGATTATTGCAATTACATGTAACGTTGCTGTTTCACTTCTGGGAAGAGATTCCTTCCAGGAGATCGATATCGCTGGTGTTACAATGCCGATCACAAAGCATAATTTCATCGTAAAGGATGTCAATAAACTGGCTGATACAGTTCGTCGTGCATTCAAGATTGCAAAGGAAGGACGTCCGGGTCCGGTGCTTATTGATATTACAAAGGATGTTACTGCAAATAAGGCAGAATATGAGCGTAAAGAGCCAGAGCAGGTTAAACGTATTACAGATCGCATTAAGGCAGAAGATATTGAAACTGCAGTCAAGATGATTGAGGCGTCAAAGAAGCCATACGTTTTTGTCGGAGGCGGTGCAATTGCATCAGATGCAGACGCACAGCTTAATGAATTTGTTCATAAGATTGATTCTCCAGTTGCGGATACCTTAATGGGCAAGGGTGCCTTCAACGGTACTGATCCTTTGTATACAGGTATGCTTGGTATGCATGGAACAAAGGCATCAAACTATGGAGTAAGCCAGTGTGACCTTCTTGTAGTTGTCGGAGCACGCTTCAGTGATCGTGTGTATGGAAATGCAAAGAAATTTGCCGCAAATGCAAAGATTCTGCAGTTTGATGTAGATCCGGCAGAGATCAATAAGAACATCAAAACAGATGCAAGTGTTATCGGTGATGTCAAGGTTATCTTAGAAAAGTTAAATGAAAAGCTTCCTCAGATGAATCATAATGAGTGGATTACAGAAGTTAAGAGTTATGAGGAAGCACATCCGATGACTTATCATAAGGGTGTTCTGACTGGTCCTTATATTATCGAAAAAATCTATGAGGCAACACATGGCGATGCTATTATCTCTACTGAGGTAGGACAGCACCAGATGTGGGCAGCACAGTATTATAAGTATAAGGCACCGAGACAGCTTTTAACATCAGGCGGACTTGGAACTATGGGCTATGGTCTTGGCGCTGCGATTGGTGCAAAGATGGCTCGTAAGGATAAGCTTGTATTCAATATCGCAGGAGATGGCTGCTTCCGTATGAATATGAATGAGATTGCAACAGCAACTCGATATAATATCCCAGTTATAGAGGTCGTTGTAAACAATCACGTGCTTGGTATGGTACGTCAGTGGCAGGATCTGTTCTACGGACAGCGTTATTCTCAGACAGTGTTAAATGACCGCGTTGACTTTGCAAAGGTAGCAGAGGGTCTTGGAGCAAAGGGCTACACAGTAAGCACATGCGAAGAGTTTGATAATGCAGTTAAGGAAGCAATCGAGCTGAATATTCCAGTAGTAATTGATGCTCAGATTGACAAGGACGACAAGGTATTCCCAATGGTAGCACCAGGTGCACCGATCAGTGAATGCTTCGGAGAAGAGGACGTTGCTGAAAAGTTCGGAAGATAAAAACAGAATATCAGAAGAATGCTAGATTATTAAGACACTGTATGGAGACATGCAGTGTCTTTTTTTTGAAGATTGCGTGAACGATATATGGGAAAGTATCCAGTGATTTCAATTAGCTTAAAAGGCGCAGATGCAGCAAGCTACGATGAAGCATATCGTTTGATGGTGTAAATTATAAATGATGAGGCAGAATGTTTTCAGTTTTTATTGGATAGTGAAAAACTTACCAAAATTGATAAGATGCGTTATGAGACTTTAATTGATATGGAAATGCAGCCAGCAGTGTTAGCAATGAGTTTAAAAAAGCTTACAACATTATTGGAAAAACATTATGGTCAAAAAGTTGTTGTACTCATTGATGAATATGACGTACCTTTAGCTAAGGCATATGAGAATAATTTTTATGATAAAATGGTTCTTTTACTTCGTAATTTATTTGGCAATGTATTGAAAACGAATGCGAGCATTGCGTTTGCGGTTTTAACTGGATGTTTGCGCATTGCCAAGGAAAGTATATTCACTGGATTGAATAATTTTACGGTATATTCAATCACAGATAATGAATTTGATGAAACTTTTGGCTTTACCAGTGAGGAAGTACAGGAAATGCTCTCATATTATGGGTTAAGCAGTCATTATGAGGAAGTAAAAGAGTGGTATGATGGTTATCGTTTTGGAAATGCAGATGTATATTGCCCATGGGATGTTGTAAATTATTGTAAAGATCATAGAGAAAACCAAAATGCCGCTCCGAAAAACTATTGGATGAATACCAGTGGTAATGATGTTATCAATCACTTTATTGACAACATTAGCGATAACGGAATGCTTACAAAAGATGTTTTGGAACGTTTGGTGAATGGTGAGGTTATCACTCAAAGGGTAGATGAGATGGTGACATACAAAGATTTGTATTCTAATATTGATAATCTGTGGAGTACGCTTTTTATGACTGGTTATCTGACACAGCGTGGGTATATTGGCAATGGATATTATAGCCTCGCTGTTCCAAATCGAGAGATTCGCAATATCATAATTGAACGTATTTTGGCGCTGTTTCGTAAAGCGGTTTCCGGAAATGGAGAACTGCTCAGAAGTTTTTGCAATGCAATTCTAAGTGCGGATGCAGAAGCTGTTGAGCGACTGTTAATCGAATATATGGGAAAAACAATCAGTGTGCGTGACAATTTTGCAAGATCACTTCACGAGAATTTTTATCATGGATTGATGATTGGAATTCTCGGATTCAGACGAGATTGGGAAATCTTGTCTAATCGGGAATCTGGTGATGGCTTTAGTGATATTCTTATTAAGACGAAAGGTCAAGAGAGTCGGGTTGGAATTGTAATTGAATTAAAGTATAGCAAAAATGAGAAATCGCTTGATAAGGATTGCCAAGATGCATTGCAGCAGATTGAAGATCGAAATTACGGACAAGAATTGTGTAATCAGGGATATCAGAAAATATTGAAATACGGCATTGCTTTTTATCATAAGAAATGTTGCGTCAAGGTAGCAATGCAATCTACAAACGATTAAAAATAGATACATAAGAAATAATCAAAATGTCAAATGACCAAAGCATTTTTATGTATCTTCAATGTCCTTATTCTGAAAAATTTTATAAAAATAATAGGCGAGGTTCATTCTGGTCTTTTATTTTTTTCAGGCAAAATGATAGAGTAAATTGTAAGTGGGTAGTCAATGAAAATTAAATAAAAAAGCAAAGTTGCTGAAAGAGCTAGGAAAATCAATGAAAATTGAGTAGAAAACACAAAGTTATTGACAAAACATACTGGTAAAACTATACTCTTAATTAAGATAGATTTGTAAATACTCTGGAAAAATGTGGTAGTTTGACATTTAAAAGGAATAGTCGTCGTTAATATATAGGTGATGATAAAATAAAGACACAAAACATTAATCAAAAAGAAAAGGAGAATTTATGAAAAAGAACACAAAATTTAAGATAAGAATGGCGGCAGCTTTCTCTATGGGTGCAGTGACAGCATTATCGTTTAATGCATTTTATACGGTAAAGAATGTTGTGGCAGAGGAAATGTCAACGGAACATGTAATAAAGGAAAGTAATTATACACTTGCAGTCGAAAATTACGATGATACTTTTTCTGTAGAATCAACAGGAATTGACAGCTTTGATTCAGAGACGGACTGGGATTGGTCCTATCAGACTTCGCATACAGTTTCTGCATTTGCCAAAGGACCGAAGGGCTACTATGTCCGCTTAGGTGATTTCGTGTATTATTGCGATTTTGAGACACAGACATTGATTGCACTATGTAATCGTCCGGATTGCCTTCATGACAAAGAAACAGACAGCGAGAAGCGAAGTGAATGCACAGCATATGTGGCTTATGGCAGTGTGAATGATGGATTGCAATATTATGATGGAAAGCTGTATGCCAATACATCATCGGTTTATTTTGATACAGAAAGGGATGCGGATTACCGTGAAAAGGAATATCTGCTGGAGCTTGCACCAGATGGAAGCAGTCGTGAGCAGATGGATTACCAGATGGAGAATGCATATAGTTTTGCCTTTCATCGTGGCAGCTTGTATTACATATCAAGAGAAACTAACCCGGAAACACTCATTGGCACCGAAACCGTTAATCGTCTTGAGTTAGGGAAAAAAGAACCAGAGACAATCGCAACACTTTCCAGTATGGATGCAGTGCTTCGTGTATATCCATATGGAGATCTTGTATATATTCAGACGAAGCTTGCCGATACAGAAGAATCCAGTCTCATCATTTATGATACAAAGACGAGCAAAGCACAGATGAAAAAAGCAAATTGGCAGAGCATGTTCCTTCCAACTGAGAATGATACATTTCTTCAGTGTACGTTAAAAGAGGATGGTCTATATGCAGAGAATGTCAATGCGATGCTTGAATCAACAACAGAAAGTAAACTGTTGACGATGGATTCTCTTAAAAACCTTGGCTTTGATGCAAATACAACCGGCGATTTATATAGTTGGATTTCTACAGACGATACGCACTTATATGTGTATGGAATGACCGAGATTGACCCGATTGTTGCAGCCTTTAATAAAGAAAGTGGAGAACTGGAAGCGGCAGCTGTCTTGCCGGGAATGCCACTTTTCCAGTGTATCGGTGTGGACGATGAATATTTATTTTATCAGTGTTCTGAGTTGGATGGAGGGACAGATAGTGTATATTGGGTGAAAAAGTCGGACTTCTTTGAAAATGGAGCAACATTTAACTGCATGGAGCCGTAATAATGCTGGTGTGTTTACCCAAGCGGATGCAGATGGGAGTGTGAAAAGATGGAACTGGAGATAAAAGATGTAATACATACTTATCCAAATAAGAAAACAGCGTTGAATCGAATTTCACTGACGCTTACACCGGGAATTTACGGACTGCTTGGCCCGAACGGCGCTGGAAAATCCACGTTGATGAAAATCATTACCGGAAATATGCAGCCGTCAGGTGGCAAAGTACTGTTTAATGGAAGCGATATCAAGGAATTGGGCAGAGCTTATCGTGATCGCTTGGGTTACATGCCTCAGCAGCAGGGGCTGTATAATCAGTTTACCGGACGGCGTTTTTTGTGGTACATGGCAACGCTAAAGGGCTTATCGCATCGGGAAGCAAAATACAAGATTAACGATCTGCTGGAACAGATGAATCTGACAGAAGTATCAGATCGAAAGATCGGCGGATATTCTGGCGGTATGAAACAGCGTCTGTTGATTGCACAGGCCGTCATGAATAGCCCGGATATTCTGGTGTTAGATGAGCCGACAGCAGGTCTTGACCCAAAAGAGCGAATTAACATTCGTAATTTTGTCAGTGAACTGTCAAGAGAATGCATTGTAATTTTTGCAACGCATGTCGTTTCCGATGTTGAGTGTATTGCAAAAGAGATGATTCTGATCAAACGTGGCGAGATTGTCCGTCAGGATGAGGTCCCAAAACTGATTGCAGAAATGGATGGACTAGTTTGGGAGTTTGTGGCACAGGAAAATGAAGTGGTGTCGATACAAAAAGAATATCTGGTAAGCAATTTGTCAGTGGGCAAAGAAGGCATTATCGTTCGAGCAGTTGGAATCGACGAAGAAATCAAAAGAGAAAAACATGCAGTAAGGGCAGGCATGGAAGAAGTATATTTGTATCACATGACATCAGAAGCAAAAAGAGAAAAAGACAAATAATGTGTCATGGGGGAAGTTACGTATGAAGCAGGTATGGTATGAATGGAAAAAACTGATATCGGATAAAAGCGTGCTGTTGGTAGTAGTATTGAGCATGTGCATTGTGCTTGGATATCAATGGAAAAATGCTGATAGTTATGCCTGGCAGCGGAATGAATCCTATCGGGAATATTATGAGGATGCACTTACAACAGTAGAGAAAATGGATGCAGAGACAGCCAGACAATGGCTACAGGAAGAAAGTGCATGGCAAAGTTTTCTGCTCTCAGCAGCATATGGAGATTCCGATATGGCATTTGAACTGTTACAGATGAATGCACCAGAGGTTGATTGGAATAAACGCCTTAAGGAAAACGCGAACGAAAAGACAGATATACAGCAGACACAGCAGAAGTATCAGGCATTCACTGAACTATTGGAACGTGTCAATTATGCAATATCCTATGAGGAGTTTTTGGAGAGCGTAAAAACACAGGCACAGTCCATGTCAAAGCTATCATTGTTTTCGGATGTGGATTCTTTTTCTCAGAAAAACATACAGAAAACCGCAGAAGCGTATGAAAAGATGAGTGCAGTACAGCCGGGGCTAACCTATTCCGATGCGGCAGATGCATGGTCAGACAGCGCATTGGCAGATGTGATTGTGCCTGGGTTGCTGTTGTTTCTAGGCTGGGCAATTTTTCGGAAAGAAAAAGAGGCGGGGCTGTATCAACTGCTTGGAAGCACAAAAAGAGGTCATCTGGAGATGGCATTGGCTAAGACCATTGTTTATTTTTTCTTTGCAGTGTTGCTTGCCATTTTGTTATATGGAAGTCAGATTGTACTTGCCATTTTGATGTATGGAACGGGAGATATGACGCTGGCCCTTATTTCCATCCCAAGCTTTCGCAATTGCCCATATCCCATAAGCATACAGCAATATTTGATTCTTTATTTAGCCGTTAAGGTGTTAGCTGCATTGTTTTATGCGTCTGTTATCATGGCAATGCTGACAAGAAGATGGCGATTTGGCATTGCAGCGAGCGCATGCGTGGTAGTTATCTGTCTGGAATATCTTGCCTATGAGCAGATTAACAGTGTATCCAAATGGAATGCGTTAAAATATTTGAACTTGGCAGCTGTGATTGATGCGAAGGCATGGTTTTGTGAGTATCATAATCTCAACATTTTATCACAGCCATTTTATGTGGTAACAGGAAAGCTGTTGCTTGTGCTGTGTGGTATCATTTTATTGCCAGTGGTGTCCTGCATCAGTTTCAGCAAAGAGACGAGAGAATCAGGAAAGTTACCTCGTTGTTTTCAAGTTGTGGCAAATGGCATGGCAAAGCTTTGTGCGCAGCATAGGGGACTGTTTTGGCACGAAGGCTATAAACTATACAAATTGGGTGCAATGGCAGTTGTAATTGTCTTACTTTTATTTTTCAGTATTCGCCTGTTGCCGGATATTGAGTCACACAAAGGAAATACAGATCAACAAGTATATCAATATTATATTGAGAAGTTAAGCGGAGCGTACACGCAGGAGAGTAGAGACTATCTGCAACAGGAACAGCAGCTCTTAAATATGGAAGATGAAGAAGCCATTCAAAAGAGACAGCAATACGAACAGGGAGAACTCTCAGAAGACGAATACGAAAAATGGCAGATGTATCGTCAGCTTTTGAGCGATACCAGACAAAAAGGCTTTCAGCGTGTAATGGAACAGGCTGCGGTGATTGAAAAGCATCTTTCGACGGGAGAAAAGGCTGGATTCGTAGATGTTGATCAGTTAGTCTATTTGTTTCAGGATAATAAGAAACAGGCAATTTTTGCAATGATTTTTGCAGCTGTTTTTCTTCTGGGTGCGACTGCGTTATTTGGCATTGAACGACAATCCGAAAGCAGTCTCCTTTTGCAGAGTACAAAGTTTGGAAAACGCCCGGTTGCTATGTGTAAGCTGATGCAGATGATAGTGCTGGCATCCGTGATCATTGCAATTTTGTATGTACCGTATGATTCTGTATTATTGAAAAATATCGAGCGCATTCCAATGGAACTATCCTTAAATACCGTTATCGGTTATGAAAAGTTTGAACTTTCGATTTCAATTCGTCATGCCTTTTTAATAAAAACTATATTGCAGTATTTTACGGTTATCAGTGTTTGCATCGTCGTTTCGCTGCTTGCCTATCGTTTAAATCCTGCATCGGCAGCAATTCTTTGTTTTTTGTTCTTTCTGATGCCATGCTTTTTATATTGGCTGGGGATTGATCTGTCAACATGGACATGGCTGGGGCTGTTTCTTCCAGAGCTTATTTTTGCAAATGGAGGAACAGCGCGTTATTATATGGAAGCGGTGATTGTCTTGCTTATAGATATGAAAATCGTCTTTTATTTCTGGGATGCGGAGATTCGGACAGGCAGATGATAGGATTTTGTATTTGGACGTAAATAAGAAAAGAAAGTAATCTCAAACGCATAACAGGTCGGTTGATTCCGGTCTGTTATGCGTTTGAGATGAAAACGAAATATTGGCAATATATTGGTTAATTTTGCGGAACGTCCTCTAAACTGTTATAAATAGGAACGTAATCATACCCCATGAGAGAATCAACAGTCTCGATATATTCTCCATAAAGATAAAGGTCATATGTCCCATCGCCATTTGAGATTCCATAAGAATTTTCATTAGTTAAGGTAAAAATCTCATTATTTTTTGCTTCAGATGGGGTGGAAACGCCTCGTAAAGTGAAATAATAAGAAAAAAGATAAATGCTGACACTAATGACAACCACAAAAACAGAAAGAAAATGCTGGCGCTTCTGTGAGTGCGTTAAAAGCTGAAATCGCTTTTCCAACATACTCTCCTGAAGATTGTTCATGGAAAGTGAAGAATTCAGCTTTGGGAATAGTTGTTGCTGTGCAGACTGCTTTTTCACTTTCAATAAACAATTGAGGTAAGCGATTGTTTCATCTGCGGATGAAGAAAAACTATGATCAATACTCATTTCCAATAACGTGTCAATTTGCTTTTTAATATATTTGTTGAGCGGGTTCCACCAATATACGATTGAAAATAGTTCGACCCCAAAATGGTACAGCAGATGATGATAATAGAAATGGCCTACCTCGTGTCGAAAAATGAAAATAAGTTCTTGGTCAGTATATTGATTTTGGGCTGGCAACAAAATCGTTGGTTTGCGTATAGAAAAAATCATAGGGCTAGAGAGTTCATCAATTTCATAAATATCAAAACTTCGGTTTAAATGATAATACTGACAAGCACAAGTTAAAAGCTTGGAATACCGATCATTATTAGAGACGTTCACCCCTAAGCTATGAATTAAAAAATGATCTCTTTTATAAGTTTTAATATATTTATACAAACCAATTATGATGCCCAACATCCAAACAAGGATTCCAATATCAAATAATGAAAACGTAATAGTTGAAAGAAGCATATGTTTTCTTCTAAAAATAACAACAATATGAGTAGCCATTTTATTTAAGTGTAAGTTACTGCCAAAAGAAAATTCAAACGGAAAAAGCAATCGTAAAACGGAAAGCACACAAACGACAGTCAGAGTATGGTAACCAATCGTAAGAATTCGTTTTGAACGAACGAACAAAAAATAGGCAATTAGAAAAAGTAAAAAAGATGCCAGAAGGGTGGTAATGAAAGACTCAAACTCCAATCTCATTGAAAAATCCTCCCAATGTACAAGTCAATATTTGTATTTTATCGCAAAGTTGGCTATCTGTCAAAAGTAATACAGAAGGAAGGCAAAGCTACTGAAAAATCACTGTGCTACCGAATAGAATTAAACAAACAACGCAAAGTTATTGACAAAACATACAGGCAATATTATACTTTGAATAAGAGAAATTTGCAAATAATCTGGGAACAAAAAGTATTTTTTAAGGTAATCATCATTGCAGCGATACCGGCAGTGATAAAACTAGTGGTTAATTGAGAATCAAAAAAAGGAGAGTTTATGGAAAAAACAAAATTTAAGAGAAGAATGTTTGCCGTCGCAGCAATAGTGGGAATGGGCATGACAATGACACAGATTGCATTTGGAAAAGAAAGTTTTAATGCAGAAAATGGAGGGCTTAACTATGTGCTTCCAGCTGATAATGGATATTATTTCTTATGTGGTGGTCATTTATATTTTTGGAATGGTGATGTTACAAAACAGGCTGTGCCATTGTGTAGTCGTCCTAATTGCAGTCATACAACAGAGGATTGCGTTGCGATGATTCGAGATGCATCTCGAAAAATGTACGAAGTAGATGATGGATTCTATGTGCTTTCTACATGGCCAAGAGAGGATTCAAGGACCGGGGAAAAGATGATGCCAATATGGAGAGTGGAAAAGGATGGGTCAGGTAAGGAGATTATAGCAGAAATTCCAGAGGCAGGTTCGGTAAACTATACGATATTTCAAGACAAGATTTACTATACCATGGAAGATGCACAGGAAGATGGAAATTATCAGTTTTCGATATGGCAGATGTCATTAGACGGAAAGGATAACAAACAGATTTGGCAAAGTGATTTGTATAGTGGATATATAGATACGTTGCAGGGAATCGGAGATTGGTTATATGTAAGTGAGAATGGATGTGAAGAAATTATTGACTGGACAAATGAGGACAACATTGACTTTGAGAAATTGCCTATGCGAACAAATTTATATTTGTATCAGCCACAAGCAGAGGAATGGATAACGAATCCTGATGAGTATAAGAAGGAAGATGTTTTATTAAGCATTCAGAATATTTATCAGGATGAAATTTATTTGACTTACTATGATTCAAAGGCGGAGATTCGTAAAGTATGGGAAAAAGGCTTTGATCTGGAGGATGAAGCTCAATTTGTAGGAGAGTTCCCTAGAAAGGTATATAAATGGGATGATTTGTATGGATATACATGGCCAGATCGTAATAATGAGAATGAAAATTGGTTTGAAATTTATGATCACAATGGAACGTTTGTGCAGAAAATTGATTTGTATCCGTATGATGATGTGGATATCGTAAGTGCAGATGAAAAGTATGCTTTTGTATACTGGGAGCAGGTACAAGATAATGTTTCACAGGACGTAATAGGTGTGATTGAACGCGATAAAATTGCAACACAGGAAGCTACGCTAATTCAGTTGACTAAGGGAATGAATGGAAATTCTTTTGAACGCTGATTGGTAGGTGTTTGATTATGGATTACAAGGGCAGAGAGGTGATGGAGAAAAATGATAAGAGCGGAATGGAAAAAGCTTCTGCGTCAAAGATGGTTGATCGGAATTGCGATATTGCTTATTTTTGTAGATGTTGGTCTATTTCTTAATACTCAGTATACAGAGAAGAAAGATTGTGTGGCAGCGGTTCCTCTTTTTGCAAAGTATCAGAAAGAAACCGCGAATATGACAAATGAGCAGGCACAGGAATGTTTGACTGATCAGCTAAATATGCTTTCTAATTTTCAGTTTGTGCAGATTGCGTTGAATGGGGAAGTGGATGAGGGGTTTCTGCAAGGGCTTGTGGAGGAGAATCCAAATATCTTGGACGAATATCGACAGGCTGGATATGAGGAGAATCCACTGGCGCTTACGACAAAAATACAGGTAATATCAGAACTTCTTGAACAATATCAAAATGTCAGCGGGTATCAGGCGTATTTGGAATCCATTCAGGCACAGTATAAACAGATGAAGGACAGTTCGTTTTATGAAGGACGTCCGTATGCGGAAGCACAGGGCAAAAAGACGGTAGAAGATTTTGCAAAGCTACAGGGAACGAAACTTGAAATTGGTATGAACTGGGGCGTGGAAGCACTGATGGAGGAACAAATCTCATCAGTAATTCTTATTTTACTGGCACTCGGTATTTGTATTGTCTTGGTATCTCAGGATCGCACATATGATATGTTTGGGTTGCTTAGAAGCTGTAGACGTGGACATGGCTATCTGATTGTTGCCAAATTTGCAACAGCGCTGACAGCGGTTTTACTTTTTGGAATTGTTATGTATGGGAGTCAAGTTGCAATCGCGTGGAAGCTGTATGGAATGGGAAATTTAAATCGTCCGATGCAGTCTGTCAATTTATTAAATGAAAGTGCAAGACAACTGACAGTGGGCGGCTATCTGCTCGACTATTATTTGAGACATTTAATTGCAGTGCTTGTCTTGACGGCATTCATGCTATGCTTATTCTTATCGGTTTATTCGACAATGACGGTGTTGGCGGTAGTCGGTATTTGCGCGGTGCTGTGCGCTGTGGGCTATTGGAAGGTATCGGGGATCGCAGCAAACTCGTGGATTCATTTTTTAAATCCAGTTGCCTGGTTTTTGAGTTCGCAATTATATGAAAGTTATTGGAATATAAATTTGTTCGGAAAACCGGTGAATGCGTTGACAGCGAATAGCTGCTTTCAGCTTGTAGTGGTAATTGGCTGTGTAGCAGACAGTGGTCTTCTAGGAAGACGGATTCCGGGAAAGCTAAGAGTCGCATCAGGGCAAATTCAAAAGTGGATTGAAGCCGCAAGGGAACGACTCTGGTATCCATCTAGTGTAATCGGTCAGGAATGGCGAAAACAGCTGCTAAAAAATGGCATAGTGTGGATGATGATGACAGCGGCGATCATTTTGTTATACAGCACGCGCACAACACCAGTGACAGCGGGGCAGACAGAGAAAATCTATCATGAATATGCAAAAAAACATGAGGGGATCGCAGATCAGACATTGATAGAAGCGTTGCAGCAGGAAAAAGAGCAATTTGATAAATTAAGGCAGCGTCAGGTCGAATTAACTGAAAAATGGAGGAAAAAGGAAGTTTCGGATGAGCAGTACGCATCGATTAGTGCATTGATTGATCGTATGCTGCAAAATGAGGCAGGACTGATGCGTGCAATTGAGCAGGCAAATACATTGGTAAGTTGGAGCAAAGCACATGATTATCAGCTGTTTTTCACAGATGACAGTATTGGTCGTTACCTGTTTGAAAATGCTAATATGGATCAGTATCGAGGCGCTGTATTGCTTTTTATAGTAATCGTATTACTGAGTGGTATTTTTCCGGGAGAGCACAAAAATGAGATGCAAAATATGCTTCTCTGTACGAAAAATGGACGGCGTCCGCTGTTTGTGGCAAAATATGTGTTGGGAGTCGTGATTGCATGTATCGTGTCAGGTGGATTTACTGTGATTCATTTGTTTTCTGCATCAAAGATGTATGACTTTTCTTTATGGGAGATTCCGTTACAAAGCATTCGTCAGGCGCAAGTAATAGATGTACAGTTGTCCGTGCGTGGATATTTGGTGTGGACATCGGTGATGCAGATGATGGGTGTGGTCTGTGCAGCGATTAGTTTTTTGTCGATTTCTGTGTGGATGAAGAACCGGCTGTATGCGGTGTTAGCGGGAGCGGTGCTGTTTGTTCTTCCAGTGATAGCCAGCGGTGCAGGAATGTCGAACATATTTGGACTTTGGTTTGCAAAGGTATTTCTGTTTGGAACGCAGACACTGAAACAAGGCTTTGGGGTACAGATCGGATATTTAATACTGCTTGTAGCAGTGGCATCCGTTTTTACAGCAGCAGCGTGGCGCGCATATCAGAGAAAAAGGAGAGCAAGATGATTAAAATGGAATTAAAAAATCTGACAAAAAGCTACGAAAAAGGAAAAATAGCGCTCGATCATTTTTCGGCAGCGCTTGAGCCGGGTGTCTACGGCTTACTTGGACCAAATGGTGCTGGAAAATCGACCTTAATGAACCTGATTACGCAGAATTTAGAGCCGGATGAGGGTGAAATATTGGTAAACGGTATTAGCGCGACCAAAATGGGCGCTTCTTACCGTGATGTGCTTGGTTACATGCCACAACAGCAGGGTCTATATGATCGTTTTTCTGCGCTAGAATTTTTGCGCTATTTTGCATCATTAAAAGGACTGAAGGCAAAGGAGTCGAGGAAACGAATTGAGGAATTGCTTGAAGTTGTAAATCTGACTAAGGCAAGAAATCGAAAACTGGGCGGATTTTCTGGCGGTATGAAGCAGCGTGTGTTGCTTGCGCAGGCATTACTAAACGAACCGCAGATTTTGATACTGGATGAGCCAACGGCAGGTCTAGACCCGAAAGAGTGTATCCGTATTCGTAACTATATCAGCAGCATTTCCGAGAATAAGATAGTGCTGATCGCAACGCATGTAGTCAGCGATGTGGAATGTATCGCAAAGGAAATCTTGTTTCTGCGAGGCGGAAAATTGTTGGAGAAAGAGACACCGGAAAAGTTGGTGGAACAAATGGATGGGCTTGTTTGGGAAGTAATTATTCGATCAGATCAATTAAGTCAGCTGGAACAGGTGCTTCTTGTCAGCAATGTGAATATCGCAAAAGAAGGTCTTCTGGTGCGCGTAATCGCAGAAAGTGAGCAGATGAAGGAACAACAGCTTCAATTTGGATGGGGTACGCAAAAGGTGGTTGTCCCAACACTGGAAGATGTATATTTATATCGAATGGAAGCAGATAATAAGCTTTATAAAAATTGAAAATATAGAAAAAAATAACAGACCGATTCATTTTGACCTGATATTTTTTACAGAACTTTAAATGCAAAATGCATCTGCGATTTCTGTAGTAACGCATCTATGGACCAGATTTTATAGCCCCCCAGAAGTCTTCTTCTTAAAGTTTTCCAATATACTTTCCAGTCGATCAATTTCTTCCTTCTCTGGATTTTTTGTAAATTCAGATTTTACCAAAGATATCAAGAGTGAGTTATCCGTAAAAAGCTCACGGAAAGACTGGTACTCCTGTTGGAAAATATCTTGAAGAACAAGATGAGCTGTTTTGGTTGGTTTGAAGGTTCTGGCGATAGAGGTTCCCCGATAGACGATTCCGGCGACCTCGACCATTTCAAGTTTCGATAGCTTGCGAATAATTGGCTTGATCATGTTGATCGTGTAGTCTGGATTCATAGCAACAATATCTGAAATTGTCATTGGCTGTTCGGAATGAAGCAGCAACGACAAAACGTCTAATTCCTTTTGTGGCATTTTAATTGGCATAAAAGACCTCCTTAAGACAAATAAAAATCCTAAAATCAAGAATTCAAGAATGCTTGATAAATAATGGTATCTGTATTTTAACGCAAAAATAGGCGTATGTCAAAAGCAATATTAAAAAATGGAAAAGTTACGGGTGTATTTTTCAATTTTTAAGTTACGAAATAGATGCATAGAAAATGTATAAAAGATACGAAGTTATTGACAAAACTTACTGGCAACAATATAATAATTTTAAAATAAAAGACATGTGAGATGACATGTTGAGGTGTAAGGAGACAAGGAAGCACATGAAAAAGAACACAAAAAATAAAATCTCTCAAATCGACAAGATTCTAATGAGCAACAAAAAGCAAAATATCATAACTGCCTTTTCGATGATTTTATTGGCGATATTTGCACCATTAAAATCTTTTGTCGCGCAGTGGTTGATTGATTCTCCTTCCATTAAAGCAATCTTTGTCTCCGTTTTGATTGGTGCGGCGGTAGTTGCCATGAGTCATATCTGCGAGTATATTGTCAGAAACACGTTTAATCGGATGGCAACACGTTCTGTATCCGAAATACGTGGTGTTTTGTGCGAGAATTTAAAGAATATGTCGTTAAGCCAGATTCATGTGCTGCCGATGGAAGACTGGCAGTCTGCATATACAAATGACTTAAAGATTGTATGTGATGATTATTATTTTGGTCTTTTTAATATGGCAATGTGGGGAAGCATGGGACTTGTAGCAGTCGTATATATGGCTGTGATTTCACCGGCATTATTGATCGTGTCTTTGGTTATGGTTTGCTTTCCTTTTATTGGTCCAAGGTTATTTGCAGATAAGCTTAGAAAAACAAAAAGTGAGTATGCAAAGTCATACAATACGGTTTGCTCAAAAATCAATGAAATGCTGCATGGTACAGAGACTTTGCTCACATGTGGAAAGCATAGCTTTTTATTTCAAAAGATGCAGAGGGTTTCCGATGACAATATGCAAAAAGATTTTGACATGAAGCAAACGGAAACGGTAGCGACAATTATTACGTCACTGATTACATGGATACCAGGCTTTGTAATTATGGTTGCAGGTGCAATGCTTGTTGTTCAGGGAAAATTGACGGTAAGCTATCTGATCACAGCAAATGGTCTTTTAAATTTTATTATTTCTCCATTTCGGCAAACCGCAAATTCCTATCAGTCTGTTAAGTCTGCAAGAGCCTTAAAAGATCGTATTGATGAGTTGCTTGCCCAGAAAACTTCAAATCAGATGGAAAAGAAAAATATCGAAATAACTTCGATAGATATAAAGAAGCTTTCTTTTGGCTACGGGGAGTCTGATGTTTTAAAAGACGTAAATTTAACCATTAAAAAAGGCGAGAAAGTTGCGATTGTTGGTGCCAGTGGAAGTGGTAAGAGCACAATTATGAAGCTGATCGGACGTTTTTATTTAAATTACCGAGGTAGGATTTCGATAAACAACGAAGATCTAAAAACATTAAGTGACGCAACATTTTACTCAAGTGTTGGGTATATACCACAGGAGCCATTTATTTTTGCGGATACCGTGCGAAATAATATCTGTCTTGGCAGAAACTGTTCGGATGAGGAAGTATGGTCTGCAATCGAAAAGGTTGGGTTGACCGAACTTGTAAGTTCTTTGCCAGATGGAATTAACACAGAGTTGGCAGAGGGCGGTGGAAATATTTCTGGAGGACAAAAGAAACGAATAGCAGTTGCGCGGGCGCTTATTCGTGATTGTGATACGCTTCTGATTGATGAGATGACATCCTCTCTTGATATTGAGACAACCGATGAGATGGTAAAGCTTATATTGTCGCTGTCATGTACCGTAATTATGATTACACATGATATATTTGATTCGTATATGGATGGATTTTCTGCAATTTATTACATAGAAAATGGTGGAATTGCAGAGAGTGGTACCTATCAGAGATTGCTAGAACAAAATGGAAATTTTGCGAAGATGCAAGCAATGATGAAAATAACCAATAAATAGAGGAGAATAGATAAGATCAAGGTCTTGTACCATTAAAAATGGCAAACAATTCTTTGACGGACACGAGAAAGAGTGCTATACTTTGGACATCAATGCAAAGACTGGAGGCAAAGCTATTGATTTCAAGTAACGATCAAATGAATCAAGTAGAAAAAAATCAAGTGGATCAACGAGCCAGCAGATATGCCAGCCAATATGCTGATATCATAGATCTTCCACACCATGTCTCGAAGCGTCACCCACAGATGGCGCTGTCGGATCGTGCTGCACAGTTTGGCGCATATGCTGCACTTAGAGGGTATGATGAAGCAGTAACAGAAACGGTGAAAAAATCAATACAGCAAACAGAAGCGTATATTGAAATGGAGCAGTATAATGACTAAAATGGCTGAAAATAAAACATATCTTTGCATTGACTTAAAATCATTCTTCGCATCGGTTGAATGCGTTGAGCGTGGTCTTGACCCACTTTGCACAAATCTTGTTGTGGCGGATGCTGCACTTACTGAAAAAACCATTTGCCTTGCAGTATCTCCGTCGTTGAAAAAGTACGGCATAGGAGGACGAGCAAGGCTTTTTGAGGTTGTGCAGATGTTAAAACAGGCAAATGCTAGAAGACGTTTCCAAGCACCAAAAAGATTATTTGAAGGATCTTCAAGCAATGCAAAAGAGCTTGATTTGCACCCTGAGTATCAGATTGACTATATTATTGCACCGCCGCGTATGGCAAAATATATGGAGTACAGCACAAAAATTTATAATATTTATTTAAAATATGTGGCACCTGAGGATATACATGCGTACTCAATTGATGAGGTATTTGTCGATATCACGCAGTATCTGATTTTGACAGGGCTTAATGCTTATGAGTTTGCAGGCCAAATGATAAAAGATGTATTAAAGACAACAAAAATTACAGCAACTGCAGGGATCGGAACAAATCTTTATCTGGCTAAAATTGCAATGGATATCGAGGCAAAGCACATTACGGCAGATAGTGATGGCGTGAGAATTGCTATGCTTACAGAAAAAAGTTATAGACAAAAGCTGTGGGATCATCGCCCTCTTACTGATTTTTGGCGGATAGGACCTCAGACAGCAAAAAAGCTTGAACAAAATGGAATGTTTACAATGGGAGATGTGGCAAGGTGTTCTGTTGGTAAGATTAATCAGTTCCATAATGAAGAATTGCTGTACCGACTTTTTGGCGTTAATGCAGAGCTTATAATTGATCATGCATGGGGCTGGGAGCCATGCACGATTGCTCATATTAAGGCATATCGTCCGCAGTCAAGCAGCATAGAGAACGGTCAGGTGCTTCATTGCCCATATACTGCAGAGAAAACGCGTTTGATTGTAAAAGAAATGACTGATCAGCTTTTGCTGCAGCTTGTAGATAAAGGTCTTGTTACTGATCAGATGGTTTTAACGATTGGCTATGATATTGAAAATCTAACAGATCCAAAACGCCGTGAGCAGTATCATGGTGCTATTGTTACAGATAGGTATGGAAGACAGATTCCAAAAAGCGCACATGGCAGTGCCAATATCGGACGATTTACATCGTCAGCAAAGTTAGCAACCGAGACAGTATTGAAGCTTTACGATACAATTATTGATAAAAATCTTCTTGTGAGACGTCTTAGTCTGACAGCAAATCATGTAGTGCCAGAGGGTTCAGAGCCGACTAGAAAAAAGCCTCAGCAGCTTGATTTATTTACAGATTATGAAGCATTAGAAAAAAAAGAACAGGAAGAAAAAGCCGCGCTAGATAAGGAAAAGAAAATGCAGCAGGCAATGCTGCAGATTAAAAAGAAATTTGGAAAAAATGCGATTTTAAAAGGAATGAATCTGCTTGACGGCGCAACTGCAAAGGAGAGAAATGAGCAGATTGGTGGTCATAAAGCGTAGTCAGTAAAAACGCATTATGAAAAATGAATTAGTGAAAGGAATAAATTTATGAAGAAGGAACGCTGGCGTCTGTACGCAAAAAAGGCAGATTTTGCAGCCATCAGCAAAGCATACGGCATCAATCAGGTAACGGCAAGGATTATGAGAAACCGAGGTGTTGAGACAAAAGAGGAGATTGAAAGCTATTTAAAGGGAGATTTAGATTATCTAAGTGACCCTGCGCTTATGAAGGATGCAGATAAGGCCGCGTCTTTGCTTGAGGCTGCGATTGCGAACAACGAACTGATTGCAATCTCAAGTGATTTTGATAATGATGGAATTTTCTCCGGTCTTTTGTTAAAAGAAGCTATTATAGAACTTGGCGGTCGCGCAGCAATCTTTACGCCAAACCGAGTAATGGAAGGTTATGGTGTAAATAGTCGTATCGTTGAGGAAGCAAATGCAAATGGAGCAAGTGTACTTTTAACATGCGATAATGGAATTGCAGCATTTGAGGCAATTGATGAAGCAAAAAAACTTGGCATGACAGTTATTGTGACAGATCATCATGAGGTTCCATTTGAGGAGCATGATGGAAAAAAGATATATCTTTTGCCGAAGGCTGATGCCATTGTTGATCCAAAGCAGGAAGACTGTGCATATCCGTTTAAAAGTCTTTGTGGAACAGGTGTAGCCTACCAGCTTATGACACTGCTGTTTCGCAGAATGAAGCGCACAATGAGCCGTCAGGAGATTTTTTTACAATATACGGCGATTGCTACTGTGGCTGATGTTATGGAGCTTGTCGGGGAAAACCGTATTCTAGTCAGAAAAGGTCTTTCATATCTTAATCATACAAACCATATAGGTCTTCGTGCATTGATGGAGGTATGCGGCATAGCACCAGAGCAGGTGCGTGCCTATCATATTGGATTTATTTTAGGACCATGTTTTAATGCAGCAGGACGACTAGACACGATTGTTCATGCATTGGCGCTTCTTGAATCAAAGGAATATGATCAGGCGCTTGCCTTAGCTGGTGAGCTGTGGGCAATGAATGAGGAGCGAAAGGAATTAACGCGAGTCGGAACAGAGCGCGCAGTAGAGCTTATTGAGCATGCAACGTGGAAGGATGAGCATGTGTATCTTGTTTACATAAAAGATTGTCATGAGAGTGTAGCCGGCATAATTGCAGGACGTCTTCGTGAACGTTACTATCGTCCTGTGCTTGTCTTTACTGATGCATCAGAAGAAGGGCAGATTAAGGCTTCTGGCAGAAGTATTGATGATTATGATATGTTTACAGAACTAAGTGCATTTAGAAACTTATTTCTTCGCTTTGGCGGTCATAAGATGGCAGCTGGTCTTACAATGGAAAAGAAAAATTTAGAGATTTTGCGAGACGGGTTAAATGCGAGATGTACGCTTACACAAACGCAGCTTATGCCGCTTGTCATGATTGATGCTGCGATGCCGCTTGGTTATATAAGTGAAGAAGTCATTGCTGATCTTGAAAAGCTAGAGCCATTTGGACGAGCCAATGAAAAGCCATTGTTTGCCCAGCAGCATTTGTCTGTGCTTCGTCTCTCACGTATCGGAAAGAATAGAAATGTTGTAAAAATGTCTGTTATGGGACCAGAAGGCATTATTATGGACGCGCTTTATTTTGGGGACACAGATGTGTTCTTTGATTTTCTTGAAGAGGAATATGGGCGTGACAATGTAGCGGCGGCTCTTAGGGGAATGCGCAATACAATTGATATTGGTGTGACGTATTATCCACAAATTAACGAATTTCAAGGGAAAAGAAGCCTTCAAATCGTGATACAAAACTATTGCAGAGTTTCGTTAAATTGAGTATAATTAAGAAATCACATGATACTAGGGTTAAAAGCTACAAAACCTGCTCGTGCTTGCACGATAAGGTTTTGCAGCTTTTAACCCTAGTATCAAAAAAGTAGCGAAACGCGAAGGGAGAATTGTATGAGAATCGGAATTCGTGCCCATGATGTAAAGGCAGATACCTTTGAAGGGCTTGTAAAGGAAATACACAATGAGGGAATGCATTGCTGTCAGTTAGCAGTACCGAAGGCAGTTCATGAGTTTCCAACAAAAAAGGAGGTTTTAACTCCTGGTATGGCATTGTACATGAAGGAAGTCTTTGCAGAGAACAAAGTAGATGTTGCAGTTCTTGGCTGCTACCAGAATCTGGCAACTCCTGATGAGGCTGCATTAAAGGATACTATCGACACTTACAAGAGACATATTGTATTTGCGAGTCTTCTTGGAGCAGGTGTAGTTGGAACAGAGACAGGTGCATGTAATACCGAGTATCGCACAGAGCCATTTTCATTTACTGAGGAAGCACTTGAGATTTTTATTAAGAATTTGCGTCCTGTTGTGGAATATGCAGAAAAGCTTGGTGTAATTGTTGCAATTGAGCCAGTATGTCGACATATTGTAAACAATGCAAAGCGTGCAAGAAAGGTTCTTGATGCGATTGATTCTCCGAATCTTCAGATCATCTTTGATCCAGTGAATTTGCTTGATGAGTCCAATTATCAGGAGTATCCGGCAATTTTTAAAGAGTTTGTTGAGATTCTTGGACCAGATATTGCAACGATCCATGCAAAGGATTTCAAGATCGAAAATGGCAAGCTGTTAAGCTGCGCATGCGGAACAGGTCAGATGGACTATGAATTTTTGCTTCGCTATATCAAGGAGCATAAGCCGCATATTCACGTGCTGTTAGAGGATACAAATCCATCTAATGCACAGCAGGCAAGACAGTTTATGGAAGAAAAGTACGCAAGCTTATAATTTTCAACGAATAAATATGTTGAGTTGAAATGAGGAAATGAGGTGTCTGATATGAATCCAGAAGAAGAAGGATTAATCCCGCCAAAACCTTCGGTTAAGGCACCGGCTAATTTTACATCGCCGGATGAATTATATAAAGAATTGGAGGATAGTGTCAGAAAGTATCATCCATCGGATGATCTGTCACTGATCCGCAAGGCCTATGAGGTTGCATTAAATTCGCACGGAGATCAGCGCAGACGCTCCGGAGAGCCGTATATCATCCATCCGCTTTGCGTAGCAATTATATTAGCAGAGCTAGAACTTGATAAGGAAAGTATTGCGGCAGGACTTCTTCATGATGTCTTAGAGGACACCCCGATGACTCTAAAAGAATTGATCGGGCTTTTCGGAGAAGAAATCGCATTTTTGGTAGATGGCGTAACAAAGCTGACGCAGATCAACTGGGATATGGATAAGATTGAGATCCAGGCAGAAAATCTTAGAAAGATGTTTCTTGCTATGGCAAAGGATATCCGTGTTATCATGGTAAAGTTGGCAGACCGTCTGCACAATATGCGTACAGGTCAGTTCTGGAAGCCAGAGACGCAGAAACAAAAGGCAAGAGAAACACTTGAGATTTATTCGCCGCTTGCATCACGTCTTGGTATTTCTAAAATCAAGACAGAGCTTGACGATTTGTCTCTTATGTATCTGCACCCTGATGTCTATAAGGAACTGACAGAAAAGATTTACAGCACGCAGGATGCGCGCGAGCGTTTTATAGATGAAATCAAATCTGAGGTTGCGGTCAAGCTTGAGGAGGCTGAAATTAAGGCTGAGATTTCAGGTCGTGTTAAACATCTGTTTAGCATCTATAAAAAAATGGTAAATCAGGATAAAACACTTGATCAGATCTATGATATTTTTGCAGTTCGTATTATTGTTGATACAGTAAAGGACTGTTATGCCGCACTTGGTGTTATTCATGAAATGTATCATCCTATTACGGTTCGTTTTAAGGATTACATTGCAATGCCAAAGCCAAATATGTATCAGTCACTTCATACGACTCTGATTGCAAAGAATGGTCAGCCGTTTGAGATTCAGATTCGTACCTTTGAGATGCATCGCACTGCTGAGTATGGTATAGCGGCACACTGGAAATACAAGGAGCGCGGTTCGGGAGACACTACAGTGCGTGATGAAGAGGCAAAGCTTTCTTGGCTTCGTCAGATTCTTGAATGGCAGAAGGATGTTTCCGATAATAAAGAATTTATCAGCATGGTAAAAAATGATCTTGATTTATTCTCGGATAATGTATACTGCTTTACACCGCAGGGTGATGTAAAGAATCTTCCGGCTGGATCTACACCGATTGACTTTGCTTACAGCATTCACTCAGCAGTAGGAAACCGCATGAAGCAGGCGGCAGTTAATGGCAAGATGGTTCCTCTTGATTATAAGATTCAAAATGGTGATCGAATAGAGATTTTCACTTCTCAGAATGTCAAAGGACCTAGCCGTGACTGGTTAAATATCGCAAAGAGCACACAGGCTAAAAATAAGATTAATCAGTGGTTCAAGCAGGAAGGACGAGCTGGAAATATCACCAGAGGAAAAGAGCTTGTTGCCAGCTGTGCCAAGGGCAAGGGTTTTGAGATCAGTGATCTGACAAAGCCGGAGTTTACAAAGAAGGTTATCACAAAATATGGCTTCCGTGATTGGGATTCTATTTTGGCAGCAGTAGGACACGGCGGACTTAAGGAAGGCCAGATTGTAAATAAGCTGATTGATCTTTACCAGGAATCTAAGAAAAAAGCACCGACAGATGAGCAGGTTTTGGCAGCTGTAATTGAAAATAATAAGAACAAGCCAGTCAAGATTCGCAGCACAAACGGCGTTTTAGTCAATGGTGTTGTTGATGTCAATGTTCGTTTTTCAAGATGCTGTTCACCAGTTCCTGGTGATGAGATTGTTGGCTTTATTACGAGAGGACGCGGTATTTCTATTCACCGTACAGACTGTGTAAATGTCATAGCGCTTCCAGAGTCTGAAAAGTCACGTCTTGTCGATGTTGAGTGGCAGCAGGAAAGCTTTCATTCTAATGAGAAGTTTATGGCAGAGATCAAGATCTTCTGTAACAATCGTATTGGTATTTTTGCAGATATCTCTAAGATTTTTACAGAGCGAGAGATTGACATTGCTTCCATGAGTTCTAAGACAAGTAAGCAGGGAACGGCAACTATCAACATGTCATTTGAAGTTGGCGGTGTAGATGCTCTGCAGCAGCTTATCAATCGCCTGATGGCAGTTAACAGCGTAATTGATATTGAACGTTCTAATGGATAAAACAATGATGCTATGCACAGATTGCAGGCAGGGTATTGGCCCTGCCTGTTTTTAGAATTGCGAGAGTTGCATCGCAACGGAGCAATTCGTAGGCATCAATTATAAAATTAAGAAGAAAAGGTCAGGTATTTTCATGAGAATAGAGACAATTATGGTAGGTCAAATGGGGACAAATTGCTATTTGGCATGGGATGAAGAAAGCAAACGCGGATTTTTAGTGGATCCAGGCGAACAGGCAGATAAAATCATTCGCGTGTGCAGCCATTATGAAATAAAGCCAGAGGCAATACTTTTGACACACGGTCATTTTGACCACATCATGGCAGCAAAGAAAGTGAAGGAATATTATCAGATTCCTGTATACGCAGGCATTCATGAAGAGGAGCTTTTAGCAGATGCCGAGAAAAATCTTTCTGCGATGTGGGCTGAGGGCTTTACTATGAAGGCAGATGAGCTTGTTGTTGACAATCAAAAAATTGAGATTGCAGGAATGAAGATTACCGTGATTGAAACACCAGGTCATACACTAGGTGGTGTGTGCTATTATATAGAAAAGGAACATGTGTTGTTTGCGGGAGATACGTTGTTTTTCGAAAGCTATGGAAGAACAGATTTTCCTGGCGGAAGTATGTTTTCACTGATTCGTTCTCTTGGGAAAAAGCTATTTGTACTGCCAGATGAGACAGATGTATATCCGGGTCATGGACAGGCGACCTCGATAGGTTATGAAAAAACACACAATCCGGCAGCAGGAATGCGATAAAAATTAAAAGGAAAGCAAAGGAAAAGATATGATTTATTTTTATTTGGAATGCGATGCATTAGATAACGATATTCGAAGCCTGTTCATGGCATTTTATCCGGGACGGGCAATTAAAAGAATTGAAACAAAGGAATATGCGTGTGCAGAGGGTGATTTGTTTCTTCGTGTGTGTATGAGTGATTGTGCAGAAACACAATGTTTAGCAAACGAGGATAACACTAAAAAGAAGATGACAATGGAGCTTGTGCAGGATGGCACATTGCTTGATGATGCATGTGAATGTGAATTGTCAGATCGAAAGGACACTAAAACAAAGGCAAAATGTATGCTGTATTGTCTACTCTCTAAGCTTACAAAAAAAGAGCTTCCATGGGGAACGCTGACAGGTATTAGACCGACAAAGATTGCAAGAACTATGCTGATGGAAGGTGCTTCTGATGAGGAATGCATAGACTACATGAAAAATCAGATGCTTTGCGGTGAGGAAAAGACTATGCTTAGTCTTGATATTGCAAAGAGAGAAATTAAGCTGCTTGATTGTCTGGACTATGAGGATGGATATAGTTTGTATGTCGGAATTGCATTTTGTCCGACAACATGTGCGTACTGCTCATTCACATCATATCCAGTGAGCCGATTTGGTGATCGTGTAGATGCATATCTTGATTCAATTGAAAAAGAGATTGACTATGTGGCAGAGGCTTTTAAAGATAAGAAGCTAAATACAATATATATCGGTGGAGGTACGCCGACCACATTAGAGCCAGATCAGTTAGAACGCCTTCTATCAAAGATTGAGAACTCCTTTAATTTGTCTTTCCTTCAGGAGTGGACAGTTGAGGCAGGACGCCCAGACAGCATCACACGTGAAAAACTTAAGACAATAAAGCGTCATCCTGTCACACGTATAAGTATTAACCCACAGACAATGAAAGACGAGACACTAGAACTGATTGGCCGAAGACATACAGTTTTGCAGGTAAAGGATGCCTTTTTGCTTGCAAGAGAAGAAGGCTTTGATAATATTAACATGGACATCATTGTTGGATTGCCGCAGGAGACAAAAGAAGATGTTGAGAATACGCTGGAAGAAATCAAAAAGCTAGGACCAGACAATTTGACGGTTCACTCCCTGGCCATTAAGCGTGCTGCAAGATTAAATACTCAGAAGGAAGAATACGCAGGTATGAAGAGTGTTAATTCTGAAAGTACGATGGAGCTGACACAGGATGCCGCAGAGGAAATGGGTATGAAGCCGTATTATCTGTATCGACAGAAAAATATGACTGGAAATATGGAGAATGTCGGTTATGCAAAGCCAGGAAAAGAAGGAATCTACAACATCTTGATCATGGAAGAGATGCAGACCATCGTGGCATTAGGAGCAGGCGCGATCACAAAAGTAGTCTATCCAAACGGTCGAATCGAAAGATGCGAAAATGTCAAGGATATCAAGACTTATCTGGAGAAAACAGACGAGATGATCGAGCGCAAAAAGAAGCTTTTTGCGGACGAAAAGAGGTCTGATTGATCGAGTCTACGTTAGGACGAATTCATTCATTGATTCAATGAGTGGGTTCGTCTTTTTTAATTTCTGTTATTATCAAAAATTTTAAAGAGGTTAAGGAGGTACAGTATGAACAGCACAGCGTTAGGTGCAACAAATAAAATAGAAAGCAACAAAATTGTTAGAAAAATAAGACGATTTACAAAAAATGTACGAACAATACAAAACTATTGACAAAACATATTGACTACATTATAATGAAATCAAGAAAAGTGATGGTGAAATGAACATATCATGTTTTTAACGACCAGAAAGGAGCGCCTATGAGAAAAATTTCAGAAAGAGGTTTATTTGGAGTATTAGTTATGATTATCAGTATGCTAGCTGTTCAGATGAGTGCATTCGCTTCTAATACGTATGAAAATAGCACACAGATAAAAGCTCAGCTTCAGTTAGATGCAGAGGATGAGGCAGTTTTAAATCAGTATTTCCAGAACAGAGCGGAAAATTTTTACGGGAATACAGTAGTGGATGGTTGGATGAAAGAGGAACAGCAGCAGCGAATAGCAGCACTTAGCCAGTGGATGGAAAGCTGTGGATTTAAGGTAGAAAAAGCAACGGTTGCTTTTACCGTAAACAGTGTATTGGCAAAGGATGAGAATGAAACCGTTGTACTTGGATCAGAATGGAATACATTAACTTATAAGTTTGATTCGGAAAACGAGTCGAGAGATATGATGTTTGAGACAATGCATGTATTGCATATATCAGAAATTACACATGAGATTACTTCAGATTGTTATAGTGAGTATACAGGATATCAATATGGTTCTCAGGAAGAACTTTCTTATGTTCAGATTGGTGAGAACAGCGGAGAACTTGGAAAAGGCGCATTTCCAATCGAGGGTCTGCTGTGGGGAATGGAGGCACCGCAGTTAAGTGGAATGAATATAAGTACATTAACATTGCAGGATCTTTATAATATTTATGGAAATGATATGGAAGTAACGCTTCATTTCTCAGAAGACGGGCTATGGTGCTTAGAAGGAAAGTATGAATTAGGCGAAACAGACGTTGTAACTGAAATTCAAAACGAAGGTTGGTATGGAGAAGGTCAGTCAGTGGAGACACCAGATTATACCGCTTGGTATTTTGAAATTATACAGGAAGTTTCGTATCAGGACAAAGCGTTTTCAGAAGTGAATTGTGCAGAAGTTCGTGAATACCCAGACGGAACTGGACAGCTTATTCTCACGTTAGAAAAGATTCCAGCGGAAAACATAGAGACAGAATAAAGTTTAATTCGATAAAAACATACAGATTTTTTATTTAACAGTATTGACATATAAATAACTTCGTGGTATTTTATTTTGGAAAATCAAAAGCAAACCTGCTGAAAAGCAGGGACGCAAAGCCAGAAGGGACTAAAGTCAGAAAGTTTGACCATGTCAGCCGGTTGCCATTGTTTCCATATCATCATAATATATGGAAAAGATGTTTGAACAGAAGAGATTCCGATACCTTTTATACTATATAGATGTGTGATTTAAAAAAATATAATAGGGACACTGGCAGATTTTGGCAAGTGTCCTTTTTGTATGCAAAAATATATAAGAGAACTGGCAGGGACAAGTTCTCTGTATCGGTATACAGAAAAAAGCAGGATGAAGAATGGGGAAAGCAGAGAGAGGATTTTTATAAAATGAAAAATTATGAAGACAAAATATATTCCTTAGGTGAGACTGTAACGGGGCAGACACAGGACATGTCACAGGCCGTACAGAAAACACTGGAAAATAATGGCGGGGTAGGTATAATGACAGGATCTTATGACCAAAACCTGTCTATTTTGTCTGTAAGTAATCTGCTGTTGCATAGTACGGGACATACATTCGATACTTTCATGGAACAGACAAAAGGCTCATTGAGAAACTTCTTTTATGACGAGGAAGATATACTGGAGCGAGACCGTTTTTTGCAGCTTCACGGAACAGGGGAAGCACAGATCCTTACAGCAGACGGTACAGTGAATAATGTACGGCTTTGTAAAGAGGATGCGACAGATGAGGCAGGCAGACAGATCTGGGTTATGTCTGTACAGGTCAACTGGGATCATGTAAATCTGGCACTGCTCAATGAGGCTATCTATTCCGGCTTCTGGTATTTTGACTGTGACGAAAACAGCGAGATTGTGAATGCAAACTGGAGTCATGAATTTAGAAAAATGCTTGGCTATCATGACACCCTGGACTTTCCGAATAAACTGGAATCCTGGTCAGATCTTCTGCATCCACAGGATAAAGAAAGAGTAATGGCGCAGCTTCAGGCGGCAATTGCGGATAAGACGAACCAGATAAAATACCAGGTAGAGTATCGTATGAGAATGAAGGATAATCAATACCAGTGGTTTCGGGCATCGGCAGAAGTAATACGCCGTCTGGATGGTTCTGCCAGCAGGATTGCCGGGATTTTTATTAACATTGATGGGGAGAAAAAAGAAATCATGCAGGCACAAAAATCTGCTGCTTTCCACCGGGCTTTTACGAAAGCAGATTTGTGCGAGTATTATGTGAATCTGGAAGCGAATACTTTTGATACCTTTAAGGTTGAGCCGTCCCTGATGACCGTCTTTGAACAGAGTCATACATGGGATGAACTGATTCGGCATTTTGTGGATTCCTATGTTGTGGAGAAAGATAAGAAGGCGGTATCCTCTTTTTACGACCGTGGTTATATTGCAGAAAGGCTGAAGGGTCTGGAAACCGAATTGGCTTTGGAGTGCCGTATCACTCTGAATGGAGAAGAACGATGGGTCCGTAATGTGATCATACGCGGCGAGATAGAGGATTCAGAATATGCCATGATTTTTCTGCGTGATATCACGGATGCAAAGGTAGAGAGCGCACGGCATCTGCAGATGGCAGCGGATAATGCTTCCATGGAGCAGCTGATTCAGAGTATTGTGCGTCTGGTTGACCGCTTTGTTGTCTGTGATCTGGAAAATGACAGATATGAATTCTACAATCTGAATGGACAGATGATATATAAACCTCTGGGATTTTATCATGATTTTCAGATGCAGGTTCTTGAAAAATATAAGACACTGGAACCATTGGAAGCTATAGATATCCTGATAGCCCCGGATAATATTCGGAAAAAACTGAAAAGTGAAAATGATATTTATAAGTTTGAGTATTGCAGCCAGGATGAAAAGACTTATAAGATCGCTTCTTACATACCCCTGGAATGGGAGGATGGAAAACTGGTAAAAGTATTGCTGGCATCCATGGATGTGACACAGGAGAAAAAAGCAGAGATTGAATCCCGTCAGGCACTGAAAGAGGCTTACCGGTCCGCAGAAAATGCAAATCGTGCGAAGACAGAATTTCTTTCCAATATGTCCCATGATATCCGGACACCGATGAATGCCATTGTTGGTCTGACGGCAATCGCAGGAGCAAATATTGAGAGTCATGACAGAGTTATTGAGTGTCTTGGCAAGATTACAGAATCAAGCCGTCATCTGTTGGGGCTGATCAATGGAGTATTGGATATGGCACGTATTGAAAGTGGAAAAATGACGCTGGCTCAGGAAGATTTCAATCTGTCGGAGCTTGTGGATAATCTTATTACGCTTACGAAACCGGTGCTTGATGAACATAAACATAATTTTGATATACACATCAATCATATTGAACATGAGGATGTCTGTGGTGACAGCCTGAGAATCCAGCAGGTATTTGTGAATCTGATGAGCAATGCGATCAAGTATACACCGGATGGTGGAAATATTACCTTTTCGATAGAGGAAAAGCCAAATGGATTTTCGGAACTTGGATGCTATGAATTTTCGATTGAGGATAATGGGATCGGTATGTCACCGGAATTCCAGAAGATCATGTTTGATCCTTTCAGCCGCGCAGATGACCACAGGACAACCAAGGTTCAGGGAACTGGTCTGGGAATGGCAATCAGCAGAAATATTGTGAACCTGATGAATGGCACTATTAAAGTGGATAGTACCTTACACAAGGGAACTAAAATTACGGTAACAATTTATCTGGAGCTTCAGGAAAAAGAAAAAGAACAGGACAAAGATCTAATGAATTTGCCGGTTCTGGTTGTGGATGATGATAGGACATGCTGTGAAAGTACAGTTGCCACACTGAAGGAAATCGGTATTATGGGTGAATGGGTTCTCTCTGGCAGGGAAGCCGTTGAGTGCTGTTATGCACGTCATGAGTTGAAAGATGATTACTTTGCTGTTATTTTAGACTGGAAGATGCCGGAAATGGATGGCATAGAAACTGCCAGACAGATCAGAAAACGGATAGGTAAAGAGATCACCATCATTGTACTGACGTCTTATGAATTTAGCGAGATCGAAGAAGAAGCAAAGGCTGCAGGCATAGATGCTTTTATTGCAAAACCGCTGTTTCGTTCTCGTCTGACGGCTACACTGCGGCAGTTTACTTCAGAAAGAAAAGAAAAAACAGCAAGAAATTATTTGGAGAAGCTGTCAAAATCAGACTACACGGGAAAAAGGATTCTGTTGGTCGAGGATAATGAATTAAACAGAGAAATTGCTGTTGAAATTTTGCAGATGACAGGTGCAGAAGTGGAAACAGCAGAAAATGGGAAAATTGCAGTTGAGAAAGTGGAAGCTTCTCCGAAAAGTTCGTATGATCTTATTTTTATGGATATTCAAATGCCTGTCATGAATGGCTATGAGGCAACAGCAGCAATCAGGAGCCTTCCGGGTGAACAGGGAAAACTGCCTATTGTTGCCATGACCGCCAATGCTTTTGCGGAAGATGTACAGCTGGCAAAAAATACAGGCATGAATGGACATATCGCAAAACCGCTGGATATGAATAAACTTAATGATGTTCTGGAAAACTGGCTGTAATTTATTCTCATGGGATGGGAAAACTAAAAAACAGTTGACACAGCCTATTGCAAAAACGTATAATGTTGAACGTAGTGTATCATACAGGGAAAGCCCTGATAGTGGAAAGAGGAGTGTTTTATGGCATTAGTAAAGAAGCCTGTTACAGGCATGAAGGATATTCAGCCGGCAGAAATGCAGATCCGTGATTATGTGATTGGGCTGATTAAGGAAACGTATAAGGGATTTGGTTTCACACCGATTGAAACACCTTGTGTTGAAAATATTGCAAACTTAAGCAATAAGCAGGGTGGTGAGAATGAGAAGCTTATCTTTAAGATCTTAAAGCGTGGTGAGAAGTTAAACTTAGAAACAGCACAGACAGAAGCAGATTTGGTAGATAGTGGTCTTCGCTATGACCTGACTGTTCCGTTGTCAAGATATTATTCCAATAATGCAGCAAATCTGCCAAAGCCGTTTAAGGCATTGCAGATCGGACCGGTATGGAGAGCTGACCGTCCGCAGAAGGGTCGTTTCAGACAGTTCTATCAGTGTGATATTGATATTCTTGGAGATCCGACAAATCTTGCAGAGATCGAGCTGATTTTGGCAACAACTACACTTCTTGGAAAGGTTGGCTTTAAGGGATTTACCGTACATATCAATGACCGCCGTATTTTAAAGGGCATGGCAAAGTACAGCGGCTTTGATGAAGCACAGTATGATGAAGTCTTTATCATTTTGGATAAGATGGATAAGATCGGTCTTGATGGTGTAGCAAAAGAGCTTGCATCAAATGGTTTTGCAGAGGAATCAATCGAACGCTATATGGGTCTGTTCAAAGGCTTGAATGAAGCAGAGGATGGTGTTGCTTATCTTGCAGAGACACTTGGTGATTGCTTAGAGGGCGGCGCAGCAGAGAACTTAAAGCAGATTTGTGAGGCAGTTACGGCAACAACTCAGGCAAGCTTTAAGCTGCAGTTTGATCCAACATTAGTTCGTGGTATGTCTTACTATACTGGAACTATTTTCGAGATCGGAGTAGAGGGCTTCCCAGGTTCAATTGCCGGAGGCGGACGTTATGATAAGATGGTTGGCAAGTTCACAGGAATGGAAACTCCAGCATGTGGCTTCTCAATCGGATTTGAGCGTATTGTAACAATTCTCTTAGATGAGGGCTTTACTGTTCCAGGCAGCAAGGAAAAGATTGCATATTTGGTAGAAAAGGGTGTAGATAGCAAGGTGCTTGGCACTGTTCTTCAGGAAGCAATGGCAGGACGTGCAGCAGGACAGCAGATTCTTGTTGCATGGATGAATAAGAATAAGAAGTTCCAGAAGGAACAGCTGACAGCAGAAGGCTACAGCGAGTTCAAGGAGTTTTATAAGGAAGCATTAAAGTAATCACATGTAAAGGCGCTGCAGCGTTTGCTGCAGTGTCGTTTCTGTGTAAGCTAAAATGGAGGTAAGGCGATTGAGAAAACAAGTATTGCTGAAAAAAGGTATTGCAGGACTGCTTTCTATTGGAATGCTGTTAGGGTCTGTTATTCCGACAGCAGCACAGGAAACGTCCAGTCAAAGTGCATTTGAAACGAAGTTGCAAGAGCAGATGCAAGAAACGCAAATGCAGCCTGAAGAGCTGACGTCTGAAACAGAATCCGAAACGGTCAAGACTCAGTCGCAGGAAACTCAGACAGAAACATCTGCGCAGGAAAGTGAAGTGATTCCATCGGAAGAATCATCGTCAGCATCACAGGCAGAAACAAGTGAAGTTCAGACAGAGCAGCCAACACAAACGGAAATTCAAAGTGAGCCTCAGACGCAGGAGACAGTGCAGACCTCGTCAGAGGCTGACAGTGTAGAAGAAACACAGGAAAATGAAACAGAGTATTCTACAGAAGAATTTACAGAGGAAGAGTCTACAGAAGAAGAATTTACAGAAGAGGAATCTACAGAAGAGGAAACAACAGAAGAAGCAGAGTTAGAAGGAGTTGAAGAAAGCTTCTATGCTAATGCAAGCTTAAATACAGATTCAAAGGTGTATTCTGGATGGAAAAAAGATTCATCAGAGATAGTGACACTTCCAGCGGGTTCTTATGTTTACATAACATCTGTAGTTTGTGTGGAGGAAGAGCCGCGATGGGCGCATGTTATTTTTGATATTAATGAATACTGTTATGAAGGATATATTCCATTTGAAGTGATTTCTGTGAGCTATGATGCCAATCTGATGGCAGCGGATGAGACACAGGCCTTTCCAGCAGATTACCAAAGTGCCTTGAATGCACTTCATCAGGCACATCCTAATTGGGTATTTAAGCCGGTTTATGTGGGTGATACTTTTGATTATGCAGTAGGACAGCAGATGGCGGTAGCATCGAGAGCGCTTGTAAGCACTTATTATAATGAATGCTTTCGATCTATGTTAGACAGAGATTACAATTGGCAAACTAATACTTGGAAACAATGGGAACCAGGTTGGGCCGGCGCGTCAGAAGAGACTGTGCGCTATTATATGGATCCGAGAAATTTTTTAAATGAAAATGACATTTTTATGTTTGAATCACTTATCTATGAGAAGTATCAGACACAAGGGGCAGTTGAGGCTGCACTTGCCAATACATTTATGTCGAATGCGAAAGTTCCAGGTGCAGAGTATACATATGCATGGTTGTTTTGTTGGGTTGGAGAAAAATATAATATTAATCCGGTAGCACTTGCCAGTCGAGTCAGACAAGAGCAGGGAGCTGGAACATCAGATTTAATTTCAGGAAAGTATTCTGGATATGAAGGATTATATAACTATTTTAATATTCAGGCGACAGGTTCTACAAAGGATGAAATTATAAAAAATGGATTAAAAGAAGCACAGACGGGTTCAACGATTATGATGCCAGACGGTACGGTTTCAAGCGGTGCTTGGGATACTCCATCTAAGGCATTGATTGGAGGATCACTGAAATTTGCCAATCTGTATATTTTGAAAAATCAGAATACATTGTATGCTCAGAAATTTGATTATGATGGCAAGTATAATGGTAAATATTGGCATCAATACATGACCAATATCATGGCACCGTATTCAGAGGGAAATCAAGTAAGAAGATCCTATACCAATAGTGGTCAATTAGGAAATAGTTTTGTCTTTTTAATTCCAGTTTATGATGAGCGTCCATCATCTTCGCCAAAGCCTCAGGAGCGAAAAAATCAGAATAGCTGCTTAAAGTCATTGACAGTAAATGATCAGGAAGTAATCACTGCATTTGATAAGACACAAAAAGATTTTTATTATAGTGTAGGGGAAAAGACAGTTTATGCGAATGTCAGAGTAAAAACTGCATCTTCATCAGCTACACTGAAATTTTCCAATATTGGAAGCATGTCTCACAAGGTTGAGGTTAGTACAATAACCGTTACAGCTGAGGATAGCACACAGACACAGTACCGTTTGTTTGTTGGTCGTGGTGTAACGATAGAACAGGGATTTTTTGATGGCTTTGATGTGAATTCTTATCGAAAGCGTTATCCAGAGCTTGAAAAAGCATATGGAAATGATATTGACGCGTATTATGAGCATTATTTCTTAACTGGAAAAAAAGCTGGATGGGATGGAACGAAAGGTGATTTCTCAGAGGGTAATGATGACATTGATAAGACGTCAACAATTTATAAAGGTGTTGACTACGCTCCAGTATTTGATGCTAAATATTATTTGAATCGTTACTCAGATTTGAAGTCAGCATTTGGAAATGATTATGCGGCAGCATTGAAGCATTTTGTGGATTATGGAATAGGTGAGGGCAGACGTGCCAGTGAGTCATTTGATGTTACGCTCTATAAAGCGAATTATCCAGATCTGCAGGAATTATTTGGCGATGATAATACAAAGTATGTAGATCATTATCTGGATTATGGAATCAATGAAGGCAGGTGTGCCAACAGACGAATCCTAAATGGAATTTCAGCGGCTTCTGATGGAAAGAAATATTACTATAAAAATGATCAGGTTGATACTAGTTACACAGGTTTTGCAGCATATCAGGGAAAGAAGTATTATGTATTAGGCGGAACAGTGTCGAACTATACAGGTCTTACTTTATATGAAGGCACTTGGTATGATTTAAATGCAGGAGCAGTTAATACTCAGTATACTGGTCTTGTAAAATACAATGGAAATTGGTACTATGTGGAAAAAGGAATATTAAATTGGAATTATACTGGTCTAACAAAGTATTACAGCACTTGGTACTATGTATTTAAAGGCATGCTGAACTGGGGATATACAGGACTGGCAAATTATGGAGGAACCTGGTATTATGTGTCAGGTGGCAAGCTCAACCAAAGTTATACAGGTTTGGTTAAGTATAATGGAATCTGGTATTATGTAGAAAAGGGAATTTTGGACTGGAAGTATACAGGACTGACAAATTATTATGGAACTTGGTATTATGTATATAATAGTATTCTGAATTGGAAGTATACTGGTCTTGTTAATTATGGAGGAACTTGGTATTATATTCAGTCAGGAAGATTAAATTGGGAGTACACTAGTCTTGTAAAACACAGTGATGGTGCTTGGTATTATGTAGAAAAAGGTAGTTTGAACTGGAATTACAATGGCCTTGTTGAATATTATGGTACACTGTATCGTATCCAGAACGGATACCTTAATTGGGGATATTCTGGACGGATTTGGTATAATGGCAAATGGTATAAAATTGTGAAGGGGGTTGCACAAAAAGACTGAATCTGTTACAATAGTTTGCTGTGAACAAAATGAAAAATAGTAAATAAGAACATTTGAAGAAGAAAGGCATGGAACACAATGTCATTATATGAAAATGAAATCAGTAAACGAAGAACGTTTGCCATTATTTCTCACCCGGATGCGGGTAAAACTACATTAACAGAGAAGTTCCTTTTATATGGAGGAGCAATCAATCAGGCAGGTTCTGTAAAGGGAAGAAAAACAGCAAAGCACGCTGTTTCAGACTGGATGGAGATTGAAAAGCAAAGAGGTATTTCAGTAACTTCTTCTGTTTTACAGTTCAACTATGAAGGCTATTGTATCAATATTTTGGATACACCAGGTCATCAGGATTTCTCAGAGGATACGTATCGTACGCTGATGGCAGCAGATTCTGCCGTTATGGTAATTGATGCTTCTAAGGGTGTTGAGGCGCAGACAATTAAATTGTTTAAGGTTTGTGTTATGCGCCATATTCCGATTTTTACTTTTATTAACAAGTTAGACCGTGAGGCAAATGACCCATTTGATCTGATGGATGAGATCGAGCGCGTGCTTGGTATTAAGACCTGCCCAATCAATTGGCCAATCGGATGTGGTAAGAATTTCAAGGGTGTTTATGATCGTAACACAAATAAGATTACCACATTCGTTGCAGCAGATGCAGGTATGCATGAGATTGAGAGTCATGAGCTTGATGTTGAAGGTGCTGAGGATCAGGTTGGTATTATTGGTTATCAGAAGCTGCTTGAGGATATTGAGCTGCTTGATGGTGCATGTGAGGAATTTGATCAGGATAAGGTAAGTAATGGTGAGCTTTCTCCTGTATTCTTTGGTTCTGCACTGACAAACTTTGGTGTTGAGACATTCCTTGAGCATTTCTTAAAAATGACAACATCACCGCTTCCAAGACATAGCTCAATCGGTGAAATCAGCCCATTTGATGATAATTTCTCAGCCTTTGTTTTTAAGATTCAGGCAAACATGAACAAGGCACACAGAGACCGTATTGCATTTATGAGAATTTGTTCTGGAAAGTTTGAAGCCGGCATGGAAGTGAACCATGTGCAGGGCGGCAGAAAGATTCGTCTGACACAGCCGCAGCAGATGATGGCGTCAGAGCGAACAATCGTAGAAGAGGCATATGCAGGAGATATCATAGGCATATTTGATCCAGGTATTTTCTCAATTGGAGATACAATATGTTCTCCTAAGATGGGTAATATGGCATTTGATGGAATTCCGACATTTGCACCAGAGCATTTTGCCAGAGTGCGTCAGATGGATACAATGAAGCGTAAGCAGTTCATTAAAGGAATCAGTCAGATCGCTCTTGAAGGTGCTATTCAGATCTTCCAGGAATTTAACACAGGAATGGAGGAGATCATTGTTGGCGTTGTAGGTGTGCTGCAGTTTGACGTTTTGAAATTCCGTCTGGAAAATGAGTACAATGTAGAGATCCGCCTAGACCCGCTGCCATATGAATATATCCGCTGGATTGAGGATTGGGAAAATGTGGATGTTGCAAAAATTAATGGAACATCAGACATGAAGAAAATTAAAGATCTGAAGGATCGTCCATTATTATTGTTTGCAAACAGCTGGAGCCCGCAGATGGTACTGGAAAGAAATCCAGGCTTAAAGCTGTCTGAGTTTGGAACAGAGCACTAAACAATATATATTAACATAGTGTCTAATATATTTGCCAGAAGGCAGAATATATTTAATACGCATATACTATACCGAGAAAGTGAAATGCTTTTGAGGGTAGCATATGCGTATTTGTGATTTAAGGCAAAAAGAAGTGATTAATATAAAAGACTGCAAAAGACTTGGCTATGTGTGTGACATTGAATTTGATCGAAAAACAGGCTGCATAACACATTTGATTGTTCCGGGCACAGGAAAAATATGTGGGTTATTCGGACGAGATACGGAATATCGCATTCCATTTTGCAGGGTATGTCAGATTGGACCAGATATCATATTAGTTGATATTGATGAGGGAGAAAAACCAATCAGAGATAAAGAAAAATAGAATTGAAAACAATTCAGAAAAAACTTGACCTTACATACCTTTTTATTTTATAATAATAGCATTAAAGAGATGCTGGCAGACAGCAGGAATGGAGGCAGCAATGAAGTGTCCGTTTTGCGGAGAAGATACAACAAAAGTAATTGATTCAAGGCCTTCTGACGATAATACTGCGATCCGCAGGCGCAGGATGTGTGAGGTGTGCAACCGGCGCTTTACAACATATGAAAAGATTGAAGTATTTCCACTGATGGTAGTAAAAAAGGATCAGACAAGAGAGGCTTATTCGAGGGAAAAATTAAAAACTGGAATTGTTATGGCATGCCATAAACGTCCGATCCCGACTGATGCAGTAAATCGTCTGGTGGATGATATTGAGACAACTATCTTTAATAATTATGAAAAAGAAGTCAGCAGCAAGGTGATTGGTGAGCTGGTGATGGAAAAGTTAAAAACACTTGATGAGGTTGCCTATGTACGCTTTGCGAGTGTATATCGCTCTTTTACGGATTTGAATAATTTTGCACAAGAGCTTGAAAATATGATTCAGAGAGAGAAAAAACAGTGAGTAAATTGTATCCATGGGCAGAGGTAGCGTCTGCCTACCAGATTGATTATCAAAAAGAATATAATAATGGTGTGCGCGGCGTACTATTCGATGTGGATAATACGCTTGTAAGGCATGGAGAGCCAGCTACAAAACAGGCAAAGGAATTGTTTGAACATCTTCGCAGCATTGGTTTAAAAACCTGCATTATTTCAAACAATAATGAGCCGCGTGTCAGCCCGTTTGCGAAGGAAGTTGGAAGTTACTATATTTATAAAGCAGGAAAGCCATCAGTACGCGGTTATGAGGAAGCTATGAAGCGTATTCATACAACACCAGATACAACGATTTTTATCGGAGATCAGATCTTTACAGATATTTATGGCGCAAACAGAGCTGGAATTAGGACATATCTTGTTCAGCCAATTCATCCAAAGGAAGAAATACAGATAGTGCTAAAGCGTTATATAGAGCGTATAGTATTGTTTTTTTACCACAGGAGGAATAAGCGATGAGTTCAATTGTTTTAATTGGCTTTATGGGAGCAGGAAAGACAACAGTAGGAAAAGAGCTTGTAAAAAAAGGATTCGAGCTGATTGATACTGACGCCTATATAGAAGCTTGTGAGAGAATGAGCATTTCTGATATTTTTGCTCAAAAAGGAGAAGATTATTTTCGTCAGGCAGAGACAAAAGCACTCAAGACGCTGCTTGTACAAGATAAGCAATTTGTGATTTCATGCGGAGGTGGAATGCCGCTTCGTGAGGAAAACAGAAAGCTTTTAAAAAAACTCGGCATGGTAGTCTATTTAAGGATTCAGCCAGAGACTGTTTTGGCTCGTTTAAAGGGTGACACAACGCGCCCTCTTCTTAAAGGAGATGATAGTGGAGAGCGTGTGCGTACACTGATGAAACAGCGTGAGGCACATTATTTAAGCGGTGCAGATTTTGTGCTAGACGTAGATCAGAAAACACCTGGGGAACTGGCAGAGGAAATTTTTAAAGAGTTTTAAAAATACTACTTGAAAAGTTATATTTTTTATTGTATGATAGTATAGTATGTAGCGCCATTTTATGGGCGTTTGCGTTTGTTTAGAACGATAGGCATCTGTGCAAGAGTACAGAAAGATGCCGTTAATTCTCATTTACAGGAGGAAAAAAAATGATTTCAGCTGGTGATTTCAGAAATGGTAAGACTTTGGAAATTGAAGGCACTGTCTATCAGATCCTTGAGTTTCAGCATGTAAAACCAGGTAAGGGTGCGGCATTTGTTCGTACAAAGTTAAAGGATATCAAGAATGGTGGAGTAATCGAGAGATCTTTCCGTCCAACCGAGAAGTTCCCGGAGGCAAGAATTGACCGTAAGGATATGCAGTATCTGTATCAGGATGGAGATCTGTACTACTTCATGGACAATGATACCTATGAGCAGATCGCACTTGGAAGTGAGCTGATCGGTGACGCATTAAAGTTCGTTAAGGAGAACGAGATGTGTAAGGTATGTTCCCACAATGGAAACGTATTCTCAATCGAGCCGCCGCTGTTTGTAGAGCTTCAGGTTACTGATACTGAGCCAGGCTTCAAGGGAAATACTGCTACTGGTGCTACTAAGCCGGCAATCGTTGAGACTGGTGCACAGGTAAATGTTCCGTTGTTCGTAGAGAACGGTGAGGTAATCAAGATCGATACCAGAACAGGTGAGTATTTATCCAGAGTATAATTTGATCAGAAATTCAAAACAAAATATTTAACGTTTTGTTTCAGAGTCAGCTGTTTGATCTAACAGCTGACTCATATACACCTGTAGCTCAGTGGATAGAGCAGTAGAATCCGGATCTACGTGCGGGGGTTCGATTCCCTTCAGGTGTGTTCTCTCATCCAGCTTTTCTGGAGTTTAGAACGGAGGAGCAATATGGATTATCAACAATTTTTATTTACCATTACTGCGGGTCTTCAGTCCGCCTGCCAGGCAGAGGAAAAGATTACCGTGCAGACAATTGAACAAAAACATACAGCAAAGATAAAAACGGTGTCATTATACCACAGAGGAAAAAGAACAACTCCTTGGATATATATGGCGCCGTTTTACCGTTTATATCAGCATGGCTATTCTATGGAAAGTATTCAAAAGGAATTAAAAAACGTGCTTGATATGGTAACAGAAAATAATAAAGTGGAGGGAGAGATATTTACAAACTTTGAATGTGCTGCTGCCTTTTTATCAGTGCGGCTCATTTCATATCAGAAAAATAAGGAATTTTTATCACTTGTCCCACATAGACGTATTCTTGATCTTGCCATTATCTATCAGCTGGTATTTGAGGGAACAGACACAACGATGGGTGCTGCCGTTGTGTATCAGGATCATTGCAGAATCTGGGAGGTGACAGAGGACATTTTATTCCAGACAGCCATCGCATCTATGATTCGCCGTTTTCCACCGTCTTTAAATAGCGTAGAGGCATTGATTGGGCTGCCTGAGCTGCCAGTACAGTCTGATTTTCCTCATTTATTTGCGCTGACAAACAGTAAAGCATTTTTTGGAGCATCAGTCATCATGTATCCGGGTATCCTTAGGACGGCAGCAAAAAAGCTTGGCGGTGCATATTATATTTTGCCGTCAAGTATGCACGAGGTACTGCTTCTTGCAAAAGATAAAGATACAGATCCGTCACAGTTAAAGGAAATTGTGGAGGAGGTAAATCTGACAGATGCTGTAAGTACAGATTTTTTGTCAAATCATGTTTATGAGTATGATTCAGACGAGGATACTGTCACTATCGTAGTGTAATCACACCATATCATGGTAATTTTGCACAAAATAAAGTGCTGCGTGTGGCAAAAGAGATAAAAAGCTTGCATATTTTACAGATTCGTATTAAAGTATATAGGAGCTTGGTCAGTTTATGTCATTTTGGTGGTGACAAGAAATGACAGTAAAAAACTGCTGCAAAAGGTATCAGGAAAGGATATGTCTATGATAATAAATGGAAAGACAGGCCTTACCGGCCTGCTTGGAAGTCCGGTGGGACACAGCAAATCACCGATGATGCACAACACATCATTTCAGGAGTTGGGAATTAATTATGTCTATCTTTGTTTTGATGTTGGCATTGAAGGTCTTAGCGGTGCCGTAGACGGTCTTGTAAGTTTGGGAGCAAGAGGCTGGAACTGTACTATGCCAAACAAGTCTAAGATGGCGCAGCTTTGTGATGTGCTTTCACCAGCAGCATCAATTACAGGCTCTGTGAATACGGTTGTAAATGAAAATGGAAAGCTTACAGGATACAATACAGATGGAACAGGCTATATGAGAGCCGTAAAAGAAGCAGGATTTTCAATCAAGGGTGAGAAAATGACTCTTCTTGGAGCAGGCGGCGCAGCAACTTCTATTCTTGTTCAGGCAGCACTTGATGGTGTGCGGGAGATTTCTGTATTTTGTCGTCCGGGAAAATCAACAGAGCATGCAAGACAGGTTATTAATCAGCTGACAAAGCAGACAGCCTGCAAGATCAATTTATTTGATTATTCAGATGAGTCTGTGATTAAAGATGAGCTTTTGTCAAGTCGTATTCTGACAAATGGTACAAATGTAGGCATGGCACCAGATATGGACAGAAGTCTGATTACATCTTTAGATTTCTTTCACCCGGATTTAATTGTATCAGATATAATCTATAATCCAAGAGAGACAAAGCTGATGAAAATTGCTAAGAGTCAGGGCTGCAGCTGCTTTAATGGATTGTATATGCTGTTGTATCAGGGTGCAGAGGCATTTACATTGTGGACAGGAGAGCAGATGCCGGTTGAACTGGTAAAAAAACGATATTTTGATGAGCCTGAGGCGCGTCCGCGTACAGCGCAGTAACGCAAGATGGCAGAATAGGAAGGAATTATGGCAAAAAATAATTTTAAGAGAAAGAAAAAACCAGGTGTGGTCAGAAGGATTCTTCCATACTTTGTCATTATTCTGGTAGCAGCTGCGCTGATTGTGGCAGTTATTTTGATTACGAGCAGAAAAGGCAACAAAGATCGTCAGGAAATCCAGACGGTTGTTGATGTTACAGAAAATCAAAACAATAATAACAATCAGATTCAATCCTTAGAAAAGGACGGCGTGCCGGAAGTAAAAGAACTGGTACAGAAGTATTTTGATGCAGTAAAAAAGGCAGATGTCAAGGATCTTAAGCAGATTGTTGTGCAGGATACAGAATTTAGTGAGGAAGCACTTAAAAAGCAGTGTGAATATGTTGAGTCCTATGAGAACATTATCTGCTATACAGTTCCAGGTATTGCTGATAATACTTATATAGCATATGTATATTATGAGATAAAGTTTATTGGAATTGACACGAAGGCACCATCTATGATTCGACTTTATATTTGTCAGAATAAGGATGGAAGCCTGTATATTGATAAGAATGCGAAGGATGGCGAGATCGCAGCTTATCTGCAGGAGGTTGCCGGATGGGAGTCCGTGCGTGAACTGGTTGCAAATGTAAATACAAGATACCAGGAAGCATGCGTAAAGGATGAGGCACTAAAGAACTTAAAGGATATGTTGGATGGAAAGACATCTGTTCCAGAGACAAAAGAGTCATCTGAAGAAAATACGTCAGAATCTGTCAGTGAGACTGTTTATGATGCAGAATCACAGGCAGATGAGGCATAAGACAAGGAATGAGAGGAAACATGGAGAATATACAAAACGTAAAGAAAGTTTGGCAGGCAATTGATGATATAAAAAAGGTAATCAAGGGTAAGGATGAGAGTCTGAATAAGCTTATGTGTACGATGCTTGCAGGCGGTCATATACTGATGGAGGATATTCCTGGTGTAGGAAAGACAACGCTAGCGCTGGCATTCTCAAAAGCATTGTCCTTAAAACAAAAGCGTATGCAGTTTACACCAGACGTGCTTCCGTCTGATGTGTGTGGTTATCATATGTATCAGAAGGATACTGGAAAGTTTGTGTATTATCCAGGAGCTGTTATGTGTAATCTGTTTCTTGCAGATGAGATTAACCGTACATCACCAAAGACACAGTCTGCACTGCTTGAGGTTATGGAAGAAGGCACTGTCACAATTGATGCAGTAAAAAGAGAAGTGCCGCAGCCATTTATGGTAATCGCAACAGAGAACCCTACAGGATCTTCTGGTACACAGCTGTTGCCGGAGTCTCAGCTTGACCGTTTCATGGTTCGTATGTCTTTGGGCTATCCAAGTCAGGCAGATGAAATTTCTATGATGAAGAGCAAAAAGGAATATTCTGTAGATGATATTCCAGCATCTCTCACCGTTGAAGATATTCTTGAGATGAAGAAAGAGGTCGAGAAGGTATTTATTCACGATCTGATCTATCAGTATACGACAGATCTTGTCAATGCGACCAGAAAGCATCAGTATTTGACACTTGGCGTCAGCCCAAGAGGAACGCTGGCGCTGATTAATATGGCAAGTGCACATGCGTACCTTCAGGAGCGCGATTATGTAGTTCCAGCAGATGTGGCTGCTGTATTTACTGATGTATGTGCGCATCGTCTGATTTTAAATACAAAGGCAAAGGTGGGCGGATTAACAGCAGAAGGCATTCTTGAGCAGATCTTAAAGCTGATCCCTCAGCCAAAGGCAAAATAAAAAGACAGGCCTTGTAGGAGCATGTTCTATAAGGCCTTTGTTTGCTTTTTCCTGAAAGGAGAGTTTTTATGTGGGGAAGAAAAATAGTCTATATTCTTCTGGTTATAATCACATCATATATTGCACTGATGTATGAAAGTCCTGTTCCTGGAGTATTTCTGGCGTTTGAGCTGCTGCTTCCAATAGCATTATTTGCACTTACCTGGTATCACAAAAAAAACGTTAAGGTAACAATTGGAAATGGACAGCAGGTGGCAGACTGTGAAGAAAAAATAGAAATTCCTATTCGTTTTCATAATAATGGCTGGTTTCCGATAACAGATGCGTCTGTAAGAGTAAATGTCAGCAATACATTAGATGGAGAAAAGGAATCCTATGATATCAATCTGCGTGCACCGGCAAAAACATCAGTAACTGTTCCATTTACATTTTGTTCCACATATTGTGGTGTGATTAAAATTTCATTTGAGCGAATTGTAGTCTTCGATTATCTGAGATTATTTCAGAGAAAAAAAACAATTTCTGCTCAGGCAGAGTGTGTTGTAATGCCTCATCTTCTTGATCTTCAAGTCGCTGTGACAGATGCCTGCCGTAATTTTGACAGTGACAGCGAGGAGTACGATAAGCATAATGCAGGAGATGATCCTGCTGAAATTTATCAGATCCGCGAATTTCGTCAGGGCGACAAAATGTCAAGAGTTCATTGGAAGATGACAGCCCGCCTTGATCAGATGATGATTAAGGAACTGTCAAGGCCAATCAGTGATTCAGTTGGAATTTTTCTGGATCTTCGTTATCAGACAATAGAGGAGATTCAGTCGGTATATGATCTTTGTTATTCGCTTTCAGCGGCACTTTGTTTTAACGAGTGTCATCATCGCATGATCTGGTATTCACAGGATGGTGGAGGTGCATTTGAAGAACATCTGATTAAAGGAATGGATGACATTACAGCTGTTATGAGTAAGCTTCTTGTCAGTGCAAAAAGAACTGACAAGCTGTACTGGGAGGAGTATAAAAGCAGCCGCAGTACACCGCTGTACCGTATGATTGCAATAAGCTGTATGGATACGAATAAAGATGAACAATTAGGTGACTTTTTGTCATCAGATGGTACAAGAAAATCAATTCTTACAATTAACGAGATTCATGAATTGATTGAGATATGATAAAATTAACTGTCATAATTAAATTGTATATTTAATTTGCAACGAAGGAGGAACTTCATGGAAAACGAAGAGAAGGGCATTCTGGTCGAGCAGGTTGTTCAGGCTGACCGAATCCGGACTCACGGCAAGTTTCATGAGCGATTGTTTTTGCTGCTGCGCGTTATCTATTTTTTAATAGGAATGCTTGGTGTGGTGCTTGGACTTGCGCTTACCTATGAGATTGAGCTAAATTATGTGCTGCTTGTGGTGGGAACGATTGTGATCGGCCTTCTTATAACAGCAGCCTGGGAACTCCCAATCAGCCGCATGATTACATGGCCGGTCTTATTTGGCATTTATCTGTTAGCAGGAATTGTATTTCACAACAGTATTTTTAGTGGATTGTTGGGATTCTATAACAGTTATGCAGGATATATAAATGAGTATTATGGTACAAAAGTTTCACTTGCAGCTATTGAGCCAGTTTCAGCAGCCTCTTATTTGATTACGCTGTTGTTTGCAGCATTTTTAATTGGAGCAATTTTATCGCTTGGAACGATTCGTTCATTAGATGGAAGGGTGACAGCACTATTATTTGGCGTAATCTTTATTCTTGCGCTTGCAGTTGGAGAGCTTCCGGCAATGCCATCATTTTTAATGATGCTGTTTGTGCTGATAGGTATGTTTTCTCTGCAGTACAGCCGTTATCGTGAGAGTCTTAGTGTGAGAACAGTTACAGTAAAGATGAGCAATAGCGCATTTGGAATGCTTAGGTGGCAGACATCTGTTGTAATTGCCGCTTTGTTCTTGCTGCTTCTTCCAGTGAGCCGTTTTATGTTAGGACCTGCATTTACAGATGGATATGAAGCACAAAGCCAGATACGTGAGGATATTCGAAACGGAGATCTGTTAAAGAGTCTGGAGACCTTCTGGAAGAAGGTGACTAGAGGTGAGTGGGATTGGCTTCCTGTTGATATTATTCGAAGCAGCGGCGTCCACGGCGGTAAGCTTAGTAATGTAAAAGAGGTGCGCGATTATAATGAGACGCATTTATATTTAGATATTTCGAGTGATTTAAAGGCACCGCTTTATATTCGAGGCTACGTAGGAAGCAATTATACGGGCAGCGGCTGGCGCGAGCTTAGTGATAAGCAAAACGAAGAGGGACTTGCAACGGGTATGGATCTGATAAGCTTAAGCAGTCAGTATTATCAGGTTTTGGAAAATCTCTATAATAGTGGTGATGAATCTGTTGCCAGACGAGATCTTGTTATTTCAGACGTAGATGCAAACAGTGCCTTCTCGTACATTCCGTATGGTACAAGTCTTGTTGATTTTACAGCGGGGGAGCCATTTGATGCGTATCCAAAGCAGGAAACAGATAGAGAGATCTTTTCTATGTACTATATGAATACGCAGCGTCTTTCAAATATTCAAAAGCTTGAGACGGCAGGCTCATACGAAACACAAGATGCGTCTTACCGCGCCTTTGCAGATTCAGTCTATCTGTCACTGCCAACAAAGGGACTTGATTCCTTCTATGAAGAATATTCAGGAAAGAAATTTACATCAATTGCAGATTGTGTGTCATTTGTGCGATCAACGCTTGAAGCGCATGCCTCTTATACAAAGACACCAGGCTCAACTCCGCGTGGAAATGATTATGTAGAATATTTCCTGTATGAAAATAAGCAGGGTGTATGTACGCATTTTGCATCAGCAGCAGTACTTTTATTCAGGCTTTATGGAATCCCGGCGCGCTATGTAGAAGGATATCTGGTGCGCGATTTGGAATCAGGAAATGGTGCACAGGCCATTATGGATGAGGCAGCGCATGCCTGGGCTGAGATTTATGTAAAGGGTGTTGGCTGGATTCCAATCGAGGTAACACCAGGCTTTATAGATGAGGCAGATTTAGCTGATTCAAACGACGGACAGGATTCTACTATTAGTTCCGATCAGCTTGAAAATGCAACAAATCCGGCAGAACCAGAGACGCAGGTAGAGGAGCCTCAGGCAACAGTAGAGGGAATCTTTGAAACTACGCCAGAGACAACAGCAGAAAATGAGCAGCCATCAGAACCGGCTAAGCCATCAGAGCAAAATCAGCCAACAGCGCCGAATCAGCAGCAAAGTCAGAGCGATCCTAATAATCAGAATAATACAGATAATTCTAAGGATAATCATTTTTTCAAGCTTCTAATGCGTGTGATTTTGATTGTGCTTTGCTGTATTTTATTTATTGCGCTTATCATCTTTGGAATGATCTATCAGAGAAAGATGCGTTTAAAGCGTCAGGAACAGCATTTAAAGGGTGAGCCAAAAGAAGCATTATTATATGCTCTTTCCAGAATGGATGCGCTGTGTGAAGCAGAAAACCTTGAGAAAATCAGTACAGCAGCTGATGCAGCAGCGCTTCAGGAATCGTTCCCGACAATAACACAGGAAAAACTGATGTGGCTTCAGGATCTTTTGCAGGAACTCACCTTTAGCAATCATGCCTATGGAACAGAGCTGCGCGATGAGACGGCACAGCTGTATCGTGATATGGCATCAGATGCGACAGCGCGTCAGAGCCGCCTTAAACGTATGTGGTATCGCTATGGAAGATGCTTCTGCTAAGACTAACTAAAGAATGATCCAGCGCATCCTCCGAGGCAGCAAAGGCCAAGAACAAGAAAGGCGGGGTACGACAAAGTAGCCTTTGCGACAACAACACAGACGAGTGCGAGTAGAACGAAATACCCGATTCCAAAGCAAAGTCCCCAGAGAATGCGCCTTTTAGGAAAGATGTGTCCAAAGCAAAAACCGCCGAACAGGCAGGAGAGAAGGTAGGACAGATAAAGTCCAGTCTTTACCTGACCGTCCGACAGTGAGAGCTTCCACATAAGAAGTGCCATCAGGCAAAGAATGATTATACTAATCAGAAATGAAAGAAGAAGTGTGCGAATTACAGGAATAAGTTTTGAGCGCATGAAAAAGCCTCTTTGAACATGTTTACTAACATGTATTCAAAGAGGCTTTTCTTTATGTCTAAGACTATTTAAAAAACAAATAAGATTGTGGTATTATGCATCAAGTACAGCAACAACATGAACCTGTTTCTTAGAAGCATCATACGGAATCTGGTTTCCATCAACTGTGACACCGTCAACAATAAGCTTTGAGATACCCTTTTGGCTCTTGTTTGGATTTTGAACCTCAATGGTGTATGTAACATCACGGAACTTTCTGGTAATGGTAAAGCCGGACAACTCAGATGGAATACATGGATCAACGACAAGTCCGTCATAATCTGGCTGTATGCCAAGGATTGCCTGAGAAACATTCAAGAACGTCCAGGCAGCAGTTCCAGTAAGCCAGCTGTTCTTTGCCTCACCAAAGTTTTTCGCATCCTTACCAGCGATCATCTGAGAATATACATAAGGTTCGGTGCGATGGATCTCACTGATGTTTTCAATATACGCCGGGCAGATCTTGCGGTATACATCAAACGCGCGGTTTCCATGACCAACGCATGTCTCAGCGATAGAGATCCAAGGATTGTTGTGGCAGAAGATACCAGCATTTTCCTTATATCCCGGCGGATAAGAGGAAACCTCACCAAGTTCAAGATGATAATCCTTGTAAGCTGGCTGCAGTAAGACAATGCCATATTTTGTATCAAGAATCTTTTCTACGCTGGCAAGTGCCTTATTTGCATGGCCTTCTTTAATGCCAACGCCAGCAAGTACACAAAAGCCCTGTGGTTCAATAAAGATCTTGCCATCCTCACACTCATGAGAACCAACCTTATTCTCGTAAGCATCATAAGCACGGACAAACCATTCGCCGTCCCAGCCAGCGGTAAGAATTGTCTGATACATATCGTCTACCTGTGCCAGTGCATAGTCAGCTTCCTTGTCTAATCCCTGTCTTTGACAAAGCATAGCGTATTCTTTTCCATACTTGACAAACATGGCTGCAATAAATACAGATTCTGCAACTGGTCCCTCAGAAGGTCCGCTTGTCTGGAAGGATTCGCCAGGTTCAGATGAGAAACAGTTTAAGTTCAGACAGTCATTCCAGTCAGCACGTCCAATTAACGGAAGCTTATGTGGTCCGCGGTGTGTAACTGTAAAATTGAAGGAACGGCGCAGATGCTCCATTAAAGGAACTGCAGTCTCTTCCTTGTTATCAAAAGGAACAGACTCCTCAAGAATAGAATAGTCGCCTGTTTCCTTGATGTAAGCCGCTACAGCAGCAATCAGCCATAACGGGTCATCATTAAAGCCGCTTCCAATATCAGAGTTGCCGCGCTTTGTCAGCGGCTGATACTGATGGTAAGCACTTCCATCTTCCATCTGAGTGGAAGCAATGTCAATGATACGCTGTCTTGCCTTTTCAGGGATCAGATGGACGAAGCCAAATAAATCCTGGCAGGAATCACGAAATCCCATGCCACGGCCAATTCCTGATTCAAAGTAAGAAGCAGAGCGGGACATATTGAATGTAACCATACACTGGTACTGATTCCATACATTAACCATGCGGTTCATCTCTGTATAGTCAGACTCAACATGGAACTTGCCTAACAGCTGGCTCCAGTATTCCTTTAAGTGATCAAGAGCTGCATCCGCCTGTGCTTCTGTTGCAAATGCTTCCATAAGAGCTTTAGCAGGAGCCTTGTTTACAACGCCCTGTGATTCCCATTTCTGATCAGCAGGATTCTCACAATAGCCTAATACGTAAATATAAGTTTTTGTTTCGCCAGGCTGTAATGAAAGGGTAATCTGGTGACTTCCAATCGGAGCCCATCCGCTTGCCATAGAGTTTTTAGATTTTCCATCTTCGACAACCTGAGGGTTATGATAACCACGGTAAGCGCCAAGGAAGCTGTCACGGTCAGTATCAAAGCCGTCTATAGGTGTGTTTACACCAAAGATGGCATAATGTCTGCGGCGTTCACGATACTCGGTCTTGTGAATGATGACAGAACCCATGACCTCAACCTCACCAGTGCTGAAGTTTCTTTGGAAATTTGTCATATCATCCATGGCGTTCCACAGGCAAAATTCAACATAAGAAAATACAGAAAAATTCTTGACAGTGTCGGACTCATTGGTTAAAGTTAACTTGTTGACTTCACAGGTATAGCCCATCGGAACGAAAGAAGTAACTTGTGCCTTCAGGCCGTTTTTAACACCTGTAAAAATGCTGTATCCCATGCCGTGACGGCACTCATAGCTGTCAAGCTCAGTCTGTACAGGCTGCCAGCCTGGATTCCAAACGGTATCGCCGTCCTTTATGTAGAAATAATGACCGCCATCATCAAAAGGAACATTATTGTAACGATAACGTGTAAGTCGCAGCAACTTTGCATCCTTATAGAAGCAATAGCCGCCACTTGTGTTGGACTTAATAGAGAAGAAATCCTCACAGCCAAGGTAATTAATCCATGGCAGGGGGGTTTTTGGGGTGGTAATGACATACTCTCTGGAGCTGTCATCGAAATATCCGTATTTCATAGCAACCTCCTTTTCTTCGGGTTATTCAAAATTTCGAGCGGTAAAACCCTGTTACAATCAGTATAGTAGAAAAAAAATAAAAAATCAAGAGGAAACGAAAACGTTTTCGTAAAAATTTTCAAAAAGGCTGTAGTTCATAGCCTAAATAGTGAGCAGCAGCGAAAATTTTGGAAGGAGCAAGCATGATAAAACAATTTTTAGGACATCTTCACACGATCAATCATCACAAGTGGCTAGTCACAAGAGACTGTATTAGGGTAGGTCTGATCAGTCAGGGTCTGAAGCATGATCTGTCAAAATATGCACCAATTGAGTTTCTTGCAGGTGTGAAATATTATGAGGGCGGAAAAAGAAGTCCGATCAATCGCGAAAAAGAAGAAAAAGGATATTCACAGGGCTGGCTGCATCATAAGGGACGCAACCGCCATCATTTTGAATATTGGATCGATTACGCTGTCAATCCTAAAGATGGTTTTATAGGAGCTAAGATGCCAAAGCGCTTTGTTGCAGAGATGGTAATTGACAGAATCAGTGCAAGCCGTAATTACCAGAAGGAAAATTATACATGCCGCAGTGCATGGGAATATTATGCACGTGCAAAGGATGTTTATGTGATGAATGATGAAACTCGTTTCCTGCTGGAATACCTGTTAAAGATGACAGCAGCAAAAGGAGAAGCGTACACGTTTTCGTATATGAGAAAAAAGCTGCTTCGCCACCGTTATCGTGATTATCATGTAGTAAATGGGAAACTGGTATTAGACTAATATATCCTTTTTTCTTGACAATTATGTTTTGAAAATTTATACTAATGATGAATGCCAGCTTTACAAGACAGCCGCTGCAGCCGCAGCAGAAATGAGGTTTGCGATGAATTTAAAAGGAAGAGATTTTTTAAAACTGCTTGACTATACACCAGAGGAGATTACTTACCTGCTTGATCTGGCGGCAGACTTAAAGGATAAGAAGAAAGAAGGTATTTTGGTTGATACTTTTCGCGGAAAAAATATTGCGCTGATTTTTGAAAAGACAAGCACAAGAACACGCTGTTCCTTCGAGGTAGCAGCACATGATCTTGGGATTAGCGTAACTTATCTGGATCCGTCAGGTTCTCAGATTGGAAAAAAGGAAAGCATTGCAGATACAGCAAGAGTGTTAAGCCGCATGTACGATGGAATTGAATATCGTGGTTATGGCCAGGCAATTGTCGAGGAATTGGCAAAATATTCATCAGTGCCGGTTTGGAATGGCTTAACAAATGAATTTCATCCAACTCAGATGTTAGCAGATCTTTTAACAATCCGCGAGCATTTTGGTCATTTAAAAGGCATTCATTTTACTTATATGGGCGATGCCAGATACAACATGGGTAATTCCCTAATGATCGCCTGCAGTAAGATGGGACTTCACTTTACTGCCTGCACTAATAAGAAATACTTCCCAGATGAAAGTCTAGTTGAGCAGTGTAAAGCATTTGCAAAGGAAAGCGGTGGTTCTGTTACATTGACAGAGGATGTTAAGGCAGGAACGACAGGTGCAGATGTCATTTATACTGACGTATGGGTATCCATGGGCGAGCCGGCTGCAGTATGGGAGGAGCGTATCCACGATTTGCTTCCATATCAGGTAAATAAGGCAGCTATGGATAATGCAGCAGAGGGGGCTGTATTTATGCATTGTCTTCCAGCATTCCATGATTTAAATACAGGAATAGGAAAAGAAATCTCAGAAAAGTTTGGATTGACTGAGATGGAAGTGACAGATGAAGTTTTTGAGAGCAGCCAGTCAATTGTATTTGATGAGGCAGAAAACCGTATGCATACGATTAAAGCTGTGATTGCAGCAACCATTTAACTGGAGGTTTGTTACACTATGGAACACAGACGTAAAAGATGGGGATTCGCGCTGACAGAGATTTTTATGTCATTATTGATCGTCATATCAGCTGTGATTCTGGTGCTGGACTGGAAACATTATGAGTATTTCTTTATTATCGCATTTGCAGCGGCAGCTCTTTTGTTTTTAGCAAGAGGAATTCGAACTATAGGTGAGGATAAAAGCCATCTGGCAGGCGGCATATTGTATTTAATAGGCGCTACATTTATGGTGAGCTTTCTGACGGCGAGTATATTAACAATTTTGGGAGGCAGTCTGTGAAACAGAAATTATTGGAGCTTTTGCAAAGTACAGAAGGATTTTTATCTGGTCAGGAGCTTTCAGATCACCTGAATGTTTCAAGAACAGCAGTGTGGAAGGTAATGAAGAGCTTAGAAGAGGACGGATACGAGATAGAGGCAGTGCGAAATAAAGGGTACAGCCTGAAAAAAGAGCCAGATATTCTGACCAAGGAGAGCTGTGCAAGCCGCATTAATACAAAATGGCTTGGCAAAAATCTCGTGGTCTATGATGTCACCGATTCTACAAATACAAGATTAAAGCTTGCAGGAGAGCAGGGCGCACCTAATGGAAGCGTTGCTGTGGCTAATGCGCAGGAGGCAGGAAAAGGCCGTCTTGGAAGACATTGGGAGACACCAAAGGGAAGTGCACTTGCGTTTTCTATGTTGCTTCGTCCACAGATTCAGCCGGAAAACGCATCCATGCTTACATTAGTTGCAGCGCTTGCAGTAAGCCGCGCAATTGATGAATTTGCCGGCATCAAAACACAGATCAAGTGGCCAAATGATATTGTCTATCAGGGAAAGAAGCTTTGCGGCATTTTAACAGAGATGAGTGCTGATATGGATCAGATTCATTATGTGATTGTAGGAATTGGCATAAATGTCCAGATGACCGATTTTCCAAAGGAAATTCAAAACACTGCAACTTCGCTGAAACTTGTGACAGGAAAAACGCTTCTTCGGAATGAACTTTTGGCAAAGGTTCTCGAAGAATTTGAAGTTTTATATGAGCAATTTATAAGCGCAGAGAGTCTTAAAAATGTAAAGGCTGAGTATGAAAGCCGCCTGGCAAATAAGGACAATCGCGTTAATGTGCTGGCACCGTCAGGCGCCTGGCAGGGAATTTGTCTTGGAATAAAAGAGGACGGCGCACTCCTTGTACAGCGCGAAGATGGAAAAGTTGAGGAAGTCATCGCGGGAGAGGTATCTGTGAGGGGCATTTACGGGTATGTATAAGTAAGCATTGTTACTGAGCGAAGCCACTTCACCGAGTGGGCTTTTTGCAAAACTAGAAGAAAGCACAAAGAGGAACACCATGGAACAAAATGTAGTGCTCTGCGGAGCAAATTCATACGATCAGAAATACTATCTGAATCAGGAATTTTCAGCACTGCCGGATGCTGTTAAACAGGAACTTCAAATCATGTGTGTCTGGTTTACCGAAGACGTAGGCGGCATTTTGACGCTTGAGTTTGAGCCGGACGGAACACTGATTATGAAGACAACGGCAGATGATATGGATTATTATTATGATGATATTGGTGCAGGATTAAAGCTGCATCAGTTACAAAGACAAAAGCGTGAATTAATGTCATCGCTTGAGATGTACTATCGCGTGATGTTTTTGAATAAAACAGTAGAAGAGGCAGGAAAAGAAATTTTATGAGGATAGGAACAGTAGAAATTTCCCATCCTGTTGCGTTAGGGCCGATGGCGGGGGTAACTGACCTGCCATTTCGTCGTCTTTGCAGGGAAATGGGCTGTGGACTTTTATATACGGAGATGGTCAGTGCAAAGGCATTGTCATATCACAACAAAAATACAGAGCCAATTTTAGAAACAGAAGATGGTGAGCATCCGCTTGCCGTGCAGCTGTTTGGAAGTGAGCCAGAGCTTCTGGCGGATATGGCAAAAAAACTAGAGGAAGGCCCATATGATATAATTGATTTAAATATGGGATGCCCAGTTCCAAAGGTTGTCAATAATCATGAGGGCTCGGCACTCATGAAGGATCCAATTCTTGCCGGAAAAGTTATAGAAGCTATGGCAAAAGCGGTAAAAAAGCCTGTAACGGTGAAGATTCGCCGTGGATGGGATGAATCAAGCGTAAATGCCGTTGAGATTGCAAGAATTGCACAGGAAAGCGGTGCAGCAGCAGTTGCAGTTCATGGACGGACAAGACAGCAGTATTACAGTGGAAAGGCAGATTGGGAGATCATTCGCCAGGTAAAAGAAGCGGTTAAAATTCCTGTTATCGGAAATGGTGATATCACAGATGCATCATCAGCAAAGAAAATGATGGAGGAAACCGGCTGTGACGGAATTATGGTGGCGCGTGCGGCTAAGGGAAATCCATGGATCTTTAGAGAATTAAAGGAATCATTTGAAGGACAGCCAATTAGTCCGCGTCCAACCTACAAAGAAGTATGTCAGATGATTCTTCGTCATGCATCAATGCAGATAGAATATGTAGGTGAACATATGGGAATGCTGCAGATGAGAAAGCAGGTTGCGTGGTACACGGCAGGGTATCCGGGATCTTCCAAACTCCGCCAGGAGGTTAATCAAATTACTACCTATGAGGAGCTAAAAAGTCTGTTGACAAGGTTTGCTGTTTCCGATATAATAGTTTGAGCGACAGAAGGTTCTTTTGTCGTTTCTTTAAGTTAAAGTATGAAATCAATAATATTAATGAGCCTGCAGGCAGGCCGTAGAAAGGCATGGTTACAGTCATGGCAGAAAAGAAAATGATGACCGTCGAAGGTCTGAAAAAGCTGGAAGACGAGTTACATGAGCGTAAAGTGATCATTCGTAAGGAGATTGCAGATAAGATCAAAGAGGCACGTGAGCAGGGTGACCTTTCCGAGAACGCTGAGTACGATGCAGCTAGAGATGAGCAGCGTGACAACGAGGCAAAGATTGAGGAACTGGAAAACCTGATCAAGAATGCAGTTGTTATTTCTGATGATGATATTGACCACAATGTTGCAAACCTTGGTTCAGCAGTTACCTTAAAGGATCTGGAGTCTGGCGAGGAGATGGAGTTTTCTATCGTTGGTTCCGCAGAGGTGAACAGCCTTGAGTTCAAGATTTCCAATGAGTCTCCTCTTGGAAAGGCAATGATTGGCAAAAAGAGAGGCGACATCATTAAAGTAGACTTCATGGGCAATGAAGTAAAGTATCAGGTATTAGACGTAAAGAGATATTAAAGATAGGAGTTTTATACGATGGCGGATAATAATCAGGACATTAATCAGCTTCTTAAGGTACGCCGCGAGAAGCTTGCTGAGCTGCAGGAGCAGGGAAATGATCCCTTTACCATCACAAAGTATGATGTAACTGCACATACACAGCAGATTAAGGACAATTACGAGCAGTTTGAAGGAAAGGATGTTTCCATCGCAGGCCGTATGATGAGCAAGCGTGTTATGGGAAAGGCATCTTTCTGCAATATTCAGGACAGAGACGGTAATATTCAGTGCTATGTGGCAAGAGACAGCATTGGAGAGGATGCATATAAGGCATTTAAGAAAATGGATATCGGTGATATCGTAGGTATCAAGGGTACACCATTCACCACAAAAACAGGTGAGAAGTCTGTACATGTTGCTGAGATTACACTGCTTTCTAAGAGTCTTCAGATTCTTCCGGAGAAATTCCATGGCCTGACGAATACCGATATCCGTTATCGTCAGCGTTATGTCGATCTGATCATGAACCCAGAGGTAAAGGATACCTTTATTAAGCGTTCTAAGATTATCAAGGAAATCCGTAATTTCCTCGATGGAAGAGATTTCATGGAGGTAGAGACACCAATGCTTGTTTCTAATGCAGGTGGTGCAGCTGCCAGACCATTTGAAACTCATTACAATGCACTTGATGAGGATGTAAAGCTTCGTATTTCTCTTGAGCTGTACTTAAAGAGATTGATCGTTGGCGGACTTGAGCGAGTATATGAGATTGGCCGAGTATTCCGTAATGAGGGTGTTGATACACGTCATAACCCAGAGTTTACTCTGATGGAGCTGTATCAGGCATACACAGATTATGAAGGTATGATGGAGCTGACTGAGAGCATGTTCCGTTATCTGGCTGAAAAGGTATGCGGCAGCACATTGATTTCTTATAATGGAACACCGATTGATCTTGGCAAGCCATTTGCACGTCTTACTATGATTGATGCTATCAAGCAGTATGCCGGCATCGATTTTGATCAGGTTAAGACTGATGAGGAAGCAAAGGCATTAGCTGATCAGCATAAGATTGAATATGAGGCACGTCATAAGAGAGGCGATATCATCAACATGTTCTTCGAGGAGTACTGTGAGGATAAGCTTATTCAGCCGACATTCATTATGGATCACCCGATTGAAATTTCTCCGCTTACAAAGAAGAAGCCGTCCGATCCTAACAAGGTAGAGCGTTTTGAGCTGTATATCAATACTTGGGAGATGTGTAACGCATATTCTGAGTTAAACGATCCGATTGACCAGAGAGAGCGTTTCAAAGCACAGGATGCAGCAGCTGATGCTGGTGATGAGGAAGCAAACCATACCGATGAAGACTTCCTGAACGCACTGGAAGTAGGTATGCCGCCGACAGGTGGTATCGGATATGGTATCGACCGTCTTGTAATGCTGTTAACAGATTCAGCAGCAATAAGAGATGTTCTCCTGTTTCCGACAATGAAGAGCTTGGATAAATAAACCTAGTGTTTATGCGGGGTTGAGGCATTTGAGTACGTCAAAGGACGCATTAAAAGACGTATTTTGGCATAGTCATTTACATCAGTATGAAAGAGTACACAATCTGAAAAGAAAAAGATTCAATCAAATATGAACTACTAAGAGGACATTTTCTAAAGAAATTTAGAAGATGTCCTCTTTTTTGCGTTATGGAGAAAATACGTCATTTGTTATGAAGTCAAAGTGAAAGGAGCACAGCAATGAATGAATCAAAGAAGAAAGATAGATATGAGGATGCAAAAAAGTTTGTAAGATATTCAGATGGTGCAAAGATGTACAGTATGGGAATGACAAAATTTCAAGAAGTGGCTAAGGATGCCAAGGCTTGTTATAAAATTGGTCAGCTTGTACTTGTTAATACAGAAATATTGGATAAGTATCTTGAAACTTTTCATATTACAGATTCTGAGTTTTATAAGTAGGTAATGTTATGGTAAATACATTGAGTGGTTCAGTTTGTGCCTATAGAAAAGAAACTGTAAAACCAAGATTTATTCGTATTGATGAGGTAATGGCTTTATTAGATGTAACACAAGATGAGGCAATGGATATAGCGTTGGCTGCTGGAGCAAGATATCAGCTTGCAAAGATTATATTAGTACATAAGGAAAGGTTGATGAAATTTATGAAACATTCTGCAAGAGTTCCTAGTTCAAATAAAATTGTGGAAAAGAAGTTTGTGAGAATCGGAGAGGGTTCAATGACTTACAGCATAGGACATCATAGATTTATCGAAATGGCTAGAGCAGCTGGAGCTGTATATAAGATAGGCGAAGCAAAAGGAAATACTATTCTGATTAATCTGGAGGTGTTTGATGAATATATGGAGCAATTCAGAGAACCGCCAACAGAAATGAAACATCCATTGCCAAATGTGAAAGGAGACTGATGAATGAGTTACTCATATAAGTGCTATTCAGATACAAAGGATTTTATGAAAAAATTTGTCAATGCAGAGGAAGGAGCGATTATTTATGGGATAAGTAAATCGAGAATCATAGTAATTGCGAGAGAGGCAGGAGCAGTCTATAAAGTCGGTAATTCAGCATTAATCAATACGGAATTATTTGAAAAATATCTTGAACGATTCAGAGAGCCGGCAAGAGAACTGCCTAAGCATACATGGAACAAATTAAAGGAAATGACAAATACACCAAAAACTGGTGAAAATTCGTAAAAATACACCAGTGGTGTCACTTCCGTAAAATTAAAGCGCATTGTAGAATATCAATTGTCCAAGAGAGATTGGACATAACAATTGAATAATCAGTTACAGATTTGCAAAGTAGTTTGCACTACAGAATTTCTGTAGGTAGTAAAATTACGGGGCATGTACCTGGAGGATGAAAGTCACAGCTATCATATTAGTAGTCTGATGGATCGAAAGATGAAGGGCGAGAAGCTGGATGGAAATCTGGTAAAAGGAATCGGCATGTTGCGTAAGGATAATTAACCACAGAGGGCGAGAAGTTCGTCCTTATCCTCAAAAGGCTAAAAGAGGAGATAGTGCTTCTGATAATTCAGAAGGGCGTCGTGAAACACATTTTGTGGCTCGTCTGTAACTCCCGGAGGTGAGAACACCTCTTTGTACACGGGGCGATATAGGAGTCTAGAAGACTGGCGTGTACCTACATGCTTAGCATTAAGCATAGCCATGTAGACTATATCACTTCCAAATTCAAATTTTGTCTATATGGCAACTAATTTGAAGGAGGATAAAGTGATGATGGGATTTAGCATAGCATTAATAATTATTGTTCTTATCGTATTGTATTCGTTAGCTAGGACGGCAGGAGAGTCGGACAGGACAATGGAACAGATAAGAGAGCAATCACTCCTTGGAAGGGAGGAGAGCTCTGGTGGGAACAGTTGAAAAAAGAGATAAGCATAAGAAACGCAGGTTTGTATCTCCAGAAGAAAAGCTTGAAAGAGAATTAAAAGATTGTATGCATTGTAGATTCTTCTGGGGACATAACAACAGATGTGCCAATGGAACATGTTGTAAACCATCTAAGAAAAAAGAACAGAAACTTCCGACGGAATGTGTCGGATGTCCATATTATCAGGGGAATGGTTATTGTTTTCCTTGTATGCGAAAGCTGATAGGAAAGTAGGTGGTTAAGATGTTCAAGTGGCTGTTTAAGAAGAAAGGATGTGCAAAACATATGAATAACAAGTTAGAAGTAATCGGCATTGATCATGGTTGGTCAATGATGAAAACAATCTCTCAGGTATTTGTCACAGGTGTTAAGGAGATTACAACAACTCCGGCACTTTTCGGCGATGTACTTGAGTATGAAGGAAAGTTCTATAAGGTTGGAACTGTGAGGCAGGAAGTAAAGGATACAAAGGTCGAAGATGACAGCTTTTATCTTCTCACTCTTGCAGCAGTTGCTAAGGAACTTAAAAGAAGAGGTCTTGCAGAGGCAAAGGTATTCCTTGCTGTAGGACTTCCACTTACAAGGTTTGGAGCTGAGAAGAATGACTTTATCAAGTACCTGACAAAGAATAAGCGTGTAAGCTTCAAATATGAGAATGAGCCGTATTATATTGAAATTGATGATGTGGCAATATTTCCTCAGTGTTATGCAGCAGTAGTGGACAAGATACCTACAATGGCAAAGAAAACGCTGATAGTAGATATCGGTAGCTGGACAATCGACATTATGCCGGTAATCAACAAGTCACCGGATGAATCAAAGTGTGTGACGATACCAAAAGGTCTTATTACCTGTATGCGTTCTATCAATGAACAGTGTGTAAGACAGCTTAACGGAGAGGTAGACGAGTCAGAGATACAGAACATCATGCGATATGGCAGGTCAGATATTGATGATGAATACTTTGCCATTATTAAGGCAGAGATAGAGGATTTTGTTGATAAGGTATATAACTCAATCCGTGAGTTTGGGTATAACTTAAAGACTACACCGATTGTATTTGTCGGTGGAGGGGCAGTTGTGATGAAGAATTTTGGCAGTCACGATGCAAAGAACATTTCCTATAACCTTGATGTAAAGGCAAATGCAAGAGGATATGAGCAGCTTGCCACGATGGGACTTAAAAGCACTAGGCGTTTATCATAAGGAGGCAGATGATGGGAAGAAGACTTGAATATGAAGTAAAAACTTCTGTCCGCCTTAACATGAGCAATCCACAGCATGTGAAAATCAATGATGTGATTCAGAACCTTGATCCGAAGATTTTCAAATCTAAGAATCAGTTCATCATAGATGCGATTCAGTTCTACATTGATAATTATGGAAAAGAAACCTTTGTTATCAAGAAGAAGGAAAAAGAGCGGGCTGAATATATCCGGTCAGAAGATATTGATGACATTAAGGAAGAGGTCATTGAAGCAGCAACAAATGAGGCTAGAAAAGAGGTAATAAAGTTGTTAGGCGGAGTGATATCCGGGATGAATGTTGGTCAGCCGGTACTAATGCAGGCAGCCAATAGTGAAGCACAAGAACCTACAGAAGATGTTATGGACGATGCAGATGTTGCAGGTCTTGCAATGGGATGGATGTCGAAAGGAGACTGATTATTATGAGAAGAGTTATGGGAGCCGTAGGAACAGT